>JACCDX010730193.1_pt1 | contig 207292 bp, 192 predicted proteins | sample 7449681 | NCBI WGS metagenome assembly JACCDX01 (sample SAMN15323450, study PRJNA562643) | freshwater metagenome | isolation source: river surface water | place: USA:Blue River Watershed | collected 2017-08-18 | reverse complement strand
TCACGAACCAGATTACTGCGCACCCATTCAGCAGTACCAGAAGCATTGATTTTTGCCATCAGCGCCTGCACAGACTGTTCACCAACCATCTTGTCCAGGCTTTTGCCATACGCTTCATAGTTGCCCCAATGCGCAGTAAAGACCAGATTGCCAATCTCGCCAACGGAGACCGTATAGACCTTCACATCGGCGCCTGCGCTGCGCCACAAGGCAGCTGCTTCTTTCATGTTGGCCATGATCATCCCCATGTCAGCGCCAGGCACGGGTTTGGACACGATTTGCAGTGCGACGGATGCCATGATGATCTCCAGAAGGTTGATTGGAAATTCATCTTGATCTTTGTTAATTTTCTTGAGATCAGCAATAACCCTAATTCGCCCTAGTTCTTTGGTTTTATTCAATTTAACCGACAGGCCGCTTCCAGTTCAACCAGATCGCTGTGGGTGGCATGAGAGATACTTGGTCATTGATGGCAGGTGCTGTCTTCGCTGGTTGCGGCGCCAATCGGCAGCAAACATCAACAACACAAACCATCTGGAGACAAGCAGATGCAAACCGTCGAAATCTTGGGCGTGCCCGCCTCGCCCTACACACGAAAAATGTTGGCCTTGCTTCGCTATCGCCGCATTCCTTACCGTGTTTTGTGGGGCAGCCATATCGCCCCACCTGCGGGCTACCCTGCGCCCAAGGTCAAGTTACTGCCAACGGTTTATTTGCAAACCGATGCCGGACGTGAAGTCATGGTCGACTCCACGCCCATCATCGACCGACTAGAGTCGCTTCAACCTGAGCGCTCAGTCCGCCCCCATGATGCAGTTCTGCATTTTTTGGATTTGTTGATCGAAGACTTTGCCGATGAGTGGCTCACCAAGGCGATGTTTCACTACCGCTGGCACTTCGCTCCAGATGCAAAAAATGCGGGGCCATTGATTGCGTTTGGGCAGAACCTGCAATTTGACAGTTCAGCCGCCATGGCCATGAGTGAGTCATTCTCCAGACGTCAAATTTCTCGTTTGCCCCTGGTAGGCTCGAATGCAGTGACAGCACCTGTGATTGAAGCAAGCTTTCAGCGCTTGATTGGCATCTTGGACCGCGTCATCGAAAGGCAGGGCTTTTTGTTTGGCCCACGGCCGGCCGCGGCTGATTTCGCCATCTTTGGTCAATTGACCCAGCTTGGCATCATGGACCCCACATCCGCACAATTGCTGGTCCATGCGTCGCCGCGTCTGCGGGCGTGGCTTGATCGAACAGAAGATCTCTCGGGACACGCTGACTCGCCATGGCTGGAACCAACGAAGGTTGCTGATCACCTTGAAGAATTGCTGACAGAAATTGGCCGTGTCTACATCCCATTCCTCAAGGCCAACACGCAAGCATATGCAAAGGGACAAGACAATTTTGAGACCACCATTGACGGGCACCCTTGGACGCAGCCAGTGTTCCCTTATCAGGTGAAGTGCTTCGAAACCTTGCAAACAGCAAGATATGCCATGGCTTCGGAAGCACGCGCTACTTTGGACAAGGTGCTGGCAGGCACCAGGTGCGACGCGTTGTTCAGCTAAGCCTCAGGTTGAAAAGGCTCTCACGCTGCACTAATTAGAGATTTAGGAAAACTTTCCGACCGTGCGGGGGTGCGGATGCGCCATCCGGCTGGCGGTTGATTTGGGTGCAGGGCGGTGGAAAAAGCTGAGGGCTGCACTAGCTGGAGCGCACTGCCGAACAGAGTGCGCCGCACCATTTTTGAACCGTGCTACAGGCGCCAAAAATGCTGGAATTCAGGCTGGAAGCCTACTTTTTATCCGCTACTCTACCAGCGCGCAACCCACTAAACTGAAGAACATCAGCGTCAAGGAAGTCCAGCATGTTCTACGCCATCAAGACACTCATCTCCGCATTCATCATCGTGCTGGTCGGAGAAGCGTCCAAACGCAGCAATGCGCTTGCCGCGCTGCTGCTGGCGTTGCCCATCGTCTCAGTCATTGCCTTCATTTGGCGCTATGTGGAGACTGGCGACAAGATCAAGATTGCCGTGAGACTTTGGACACTGCTGCTGACTTTCGTCGCCTCTCTGGTGCATACGGCCGAGGTCATCCCCATCGAGCCCATTGAAAAATGCTTTCTCTGTAGCTCGGAACCATCACAGACCATGTACTGGCAAGGTCAAGGGTCAAAAGCTGTTTTGATGCTCATTCCTGGCGGCGAAGGCCATGTTGGATTGAAGCCAGGTCAAACAGACCACCGATACCATCAATTCCAAACGCTCAAACGCTTGACGGATCCATCCTTCACCAGTGGGCAATTCGATGTGGTCCTGCTGGATAGCCCCGCCCCTTTGTCCCCGAATCAACGGTACCCCGCAGCACGGGGTGGAAGTGAACACATGATTCGCATTGAAAGTGCCATTCGGTTCTACAAATCCAGAACCGGACTGCCTGTCTGGCTGATGGGCCACAGCAATGGCGGGATCAGTCTGACTGAATTTCTGAAATATGCCCGCAAGAATCAGCGCATGGATTTGATCAGCGGCATGGTCGTCAGCGCAGTGCGCAACGAGTCTTATTTTGAAGCGCCCGTGGATTTTCCGATGCTGTTCATGCACCATCAGCAGGATGGGTGTGCGAACACCACACATGCGGCGTCGCTTCAGAATTTTGAGAAGGTCAAAGCTTTCATCACAGCCCCTGTGGCTTTCGTCACCATACAAGGGGGACAGGCCGAACCGCGCGACCCGTGCCGCAGCGGCTTTCACATGTATTTCGGTGCAGGCGAAGAAGTCGCCAACCAGCTCGATGCGTTCATGTCCAAGGCTTACAACTAAAGGATGAACCGGTATTCAACTGGGGCAACGGCAGCTGAAATGATCCCCGCCTGCCCCATTCCCGCAAAAACACGCCAGGCAAGAAGCATTGCACAATAGGCCATGCCCTTGCTTCCGCCCTTCATTGCCCCCACCCGATTCACCGATCCGGCCCTGGCCCTGGCGCATGTCCAGTCGCTGTACCAGCAAAGCGTCGCGCACCTGCGGGATGCCATGCAACGCTTCGTGGCTGGCGAAATTTTGACAGACCGAGTGCGGGCCTGTTACCCCTTTGTGCGCATCCACACCGACACGGTTTTGCGAACCGAAAAGCACGAGGGTGCACACCTGAGTTATGGCTTCGTGGCTGGCCCGGGCCGCTATGAAACCACGCTGACCCGCCCGGACCTGTACAGCGATTACTACCTGGAACAGTTCACCCTGCTGCGACGCAACCACGGTGTTGAATTGGAGATTGGCGTCAGCCATCAGCCTATCCCCATCCATTTTTCATTTGCGGAGCATGACCACGTGGAGGGCGAGCTGAGTGCCGAGCGGCGCCAGATGATGCGTGATGTGTTCGATCTGCCCGACCTCGCGGCGATGGACGACGGCATCGCCAACGGCACCTGGGAGCCGCGCGGTGGCGAGCCCTTGCCTTTGTCGTTGTTCACTGCGCCGCGGGTGGACTATTCTCTGCAGCGACTGCGCCATTACACCGGCACACGACCCGAGCATTTCCAGAACTTCGTACTGTTCACCAACTACCAGTTCTACATCGACGAATTTGTGCGGCTCGGGCACGAGGCAATGGCCGACCCTCACAGCGAGTTCAGCGCCTTTGTCGAGCCCGGAAATGTGATCACGCGCCGTCAGGGCTTGCCTGCGGAGACTCAGGATTCCCTGGGCAAAGCGCCACCCCGGCTGCCGCAAATGCCGGCCTATCACCTCATGCGCGACGACCGCACTGGCATCACCATGGTGAACATCGGTGTGGGACCGGCCAATGCCAAAAACATCACGGACCACATTGCCGTGTTACGCCCGCATGCCTGGCTGATGCTGGGCCATTGTGCGGGCCTGCGCAACTCACAGCAACTGGGCGACTATGTGCTGGCGCACGGCTATGTGCGCGAGGACCATGTGCTGGACGAGGAGTTGCCCTTGTGGGTGCCCATTCCGGCGCTGGCGGAAATCCAGATGGCGCTGGAACAGGCGGTGGCCGATGTGACCCAATGCTCAGGCGCAGACCTCAAGCGCATCATGCGCACAGGCACGGTGGCCAGCACCGACAACCGCAACTGGGAATTGCTGCCCGACAACACACCGCAGCGACGCTTCAGCCAAAGCCGGGCTGTGGCGCTGGACATGGAAAGCGCCACCATCGCAGCCAATGGCTTTCGTTTTCGGGTTCCCTACGGCACCTTGTTGTGCGTGAGTGACAAGCCCCTGCATGGCGAAATCAAATTGCCAGGCATGGCCAACCATTTCTACCGTGAACGGGTGGACCAGCATCTGCGCATCGGCATGAGCGCGCTGGCGTTGCTGCGCGCGAAGGGCACAGGCCAGTTGCACAGTCGAAAATTGCGAAGCTTTGCCGAGGTGGCCTTTCAATGAGCGCACCCTACCTGGTCTGCGATCGCCTGGTGAAAAGCTACGGTGCCACCCGCGTGGTGGACGAAGTGTCTTTTGCCATTGCACCCGGAGAATGTCTGGGCGTGATTGGCCCCAATGGCGCAGGCAAAACCACCACCTTGCGCATGTGCCTGGGGCTGACCCCGCCCGACAGTGGCGAGGTACGCGCCTTTGGTCTGCGCATGCCGGGCGACGCCCTGGCCATCAAGCAGCGTTTGGGCGTGGTCAGCCAGTTCGACACGCTGGATCCCGACTTCACTTGCGCCGAAAACCTGGCGGTCTATGGCCGCTACTTCGGTTTGTCCAAGGCCACCCTGCGCGAGCGCATCGAGCCACTGCTCTCATTCGCCGCCTTGTCACACAAAGCCACGGCCAAGCCTGGCGAGTTGTCGGGCGGCATGAAGCGCCGGCTCAGCCTGGCGCGCGCCCTGATCAATAACCCCGAGTTGTTGTTGCTGGACGAACCCACCACCGGGCTGGACCCGCAGGCGCGTCACCTCATGTGGGAGCGCTTGCAGCAACTGCTGCAGCAAGGCAAATCGATTCTGCTGACCACCCATTTCATGGACGAAGCCGAACGCCTGTGTGACCGCCTGCTGGTGCTCGACCATGGCAAGAAGATGGTGGAGGGCACGCCTCGCGCGCTGATTGACTTGCATCTGGAGCCAGATGTGGTGGAAGTGTTCGGCCCGGGCGCACTGCAGTTGATGCAAGCGCCCATGGCCGCACTGGCCAACCGCGTGGAGAGCAGTGGCGACACTGTTTTCTTTTATACCCAGGATGCCACGCCCTTGCTGCACGCCTTGTCTGCCCTGCCGGGCTTGCGCACGCTGCACCGCCCCGCCAACCTTGAAGACCTGTTCCTCAAGCTCACGGGTCGCCAGATTCGGGAGGATGCGTGATGCGCTGGTGGCCCGTCTTTCTTCGCAACCTGAGGGTGTGGCGCAAGTTGGCCATTCCCAGTTTGGTGGGCAACATTGCCGAGCCCTTGATGTGGCTGGTGGCCTTCGGTTATGGCCTGGGCGCCCTGGTGGGCGAGGTCAGCCTGGGCGCGGACAAAGTGCCTTATCTGTTGTTCCTGGCCAGCGGCTCGGTGTGCATGAGCGCCATGAACGCAGCCACCTTCGAAGCCCTGTATTCGGCGTTCTCGCGCATGCATGTGCAAAAAACCTGGGATGGCATCATGAACGCGCCAATCCGCTTGAGTGACATTGTGCTGGCGGAAATGCTTTGGGCTGCGTTCAAGTCGCTGTTCACGGTGACGGCCATTCTGGGCGTGATGCTGGGGCTGGGCATCAGCCACAGCCCCAAACTGTTGCTCGCCTGGCCCTTGCTGTTGGGCGTAGGCATCACCTTCAGCTGCCTGGCGCTGATCTTCAATGCGCTGGCCAAGGGCTATGACTTTTTCACGTATTACTTCACGCTGTTCCTCACGCCCATGACGTTTCTCAGCGGGGTCTTTTTCCCGCGCGAGCAATTGCCACCCCTGGTGCATCAACTGTCGGAACTGCTGCCCCTGACACACGCGGTTGAACTGATCCGGCCCTTGTTCATGGACCGCTGGCCCGACGACGGGCTTTGGCATGCGGGCGTGCTGACGCTCTATGCCGTCCTGGCCTACCAGGTGGCACTGGCACTGACAGCCAGGCGTTTCAAACAATAAATCAACCTTTCCTGGATCGACACGCATGACAGTTTCTTCTTCCCGCACTGCCCCACTTGAACACTTGGGGCCCGGCTGGTTTGTGCTGGTCATGGGCTGGTCCGGCCTGGCCATGGCCTGGTTTCGCGCTGAGCCCCTGATAGGCGACAACGCGCCCTGGATCGCCCAGGCCGCAGCGACTTTGGCGGGTCTGATTTTTTTCAGCCTGCTGGTGGCCACGGCGCTGCGTTTGTCACGCCATGGCACGGCGGTGCAGGCCGACCTACGCCATCCGATCAAACATGCATTTGTGGCCGCTTTTCCCATTTCGGTGCTGCTGCTGGGCACGCTGAGCGCAACCGCGCTGGTCCCCCAAAGCCTTGTCGGCCCCATCCTGTGGTGGCTGGGCGCCTTGGGCGAACTGGTCGCCACGGTCTGGGTACTGGCGCGTTGGTTGCGTGCCAAGGAACAAGGTGGCCTGCAATGGGCCGCCGTCACACCCGTGTTGTTCATCCCGGTGGTGGGCAATGTGATCGTGCCACTGGCGGGGATTCCCTTGGGTTTTGGCGAGTGGGCCGCGGCACAGTTTGCCATCGGTCTGTTTCTGTGGCCGGCCTTGCTGGTACTGCTGATCGCGCGCATGGTGATGGCCGGCCCCTTGCCGGGTCGCATGACCGGCACCTTGTTCATCATGGCCGCACCGCCTTCGGTGATCGGTCTGTGCCTTTTGCAATGGGGCTTGTCCCCTGGCACGGCCTGGGGCGCCTGGGGCATCGCCTTGTTTTCCCTTCTCTGGGCGCTGACGCAGCTGGACGTGCTGCGCCAGCAAGCTTTTGGCATTCCGCACTGGGGCATGAGCTTTCCCTTGGCGGCATTTGCCGCCCTGAGCCTGCGCCTGAGCCAGACCCCTGGCGGTGAATGGCTGCGACTGCCGGCCACGGCCATCCTGGCTTTGGCCTCGGTGGTCATTGTGGGCCTGACCTTGTCCACCTGGCGCGGTCTGCGCCAGGGCCGCTTGCTGGTGCCGGACGCCTGAGGTCAGGATTCCCACCACAAAAGTCAAGGATCCTTGCTGCGAGGGGTGTGCAATCCCAAGGCCTGAATCCCCTAAGATCAACCTTGCAAAAATTTCATTTTCACCATTGAGAGCCCTGCCATGACTTCACGCACGATCATTCACCGCCTGGAGGTTGCCAGCAACCTGTACCACTTCATTGAAGACCAAGTGCTGCCCGGCACAGGCATCAGCAGTGACAACTTCTGGAAAGGCTTTGACGCCATCGTGGCCGATCTGGCCCCGAAGAACCAGGCGCTGCTGGCCGAGCGTGACCGTATCCAGTCCGAGATGGACGCCTGGCACCAGGCCCACCCTGGCCCGATCAAAAACATGAAGGCCTACCGTGCGTTCCTGGAAAAGATCGGCTACCTTGTGGCCGATCCCGGCAAGGTGAAAACCACCACGGCCAACGTCGATGCCGAACTGGCGATTCAAGCCGGCCCGCAACTGGTGGTTCCGATCCTGAATGCCCGCTACGCGCTCAATGCCGCCAACGCGCGCTGGGGTTCGCTGTACGACGCGCTGTACGGCACGGATGTGCTGCCTGAAACCCATGGCGCCAGCAAGGGCCCGGGCTATAACCCGGTGCGTGGCGCCAAGGTGATCGAGTACGCACGCTATGTGCTGGATCGCACGGCCCCGCTCAAGAGTGGCTCACACATCGACTCGACGGGCTATGCCGTGGTGCATGGCGAGTTGGTTGTGACGCTGAAAAACGGCAAACAGGTGAAGCTGGCCAAAGGCTCGCAGTTTGTCGGCTTTCAGGGCGACGCGGCACAGCCTTCGTCAGTGCTGTTCGAGCACAATGGCTTGCACCTGGACCTGCAAATCAACCGCAACACCCCGATCGGCGCCACCGATCCTGCTGGCGTCTGCGATCTGGTGGTGGAAGCCGCCTTGTCCACCATTCTCGACCTGGAAGACTCGGTGGCCGCCGTTGACGCCGACGACAAAGTGCTGGCCTACAGCAACTGGCTGGGCATCCTGAAAGGCACGCTGACTGAAGAAGTGGCCAAAGGCGGCAAGACTTTCACCCGCGGCCTGAATCTGGACCGCGTGTACACCAGCCCCAAAGGACAGCCTGTGACGCTGCATGGCCGCTCGCTGCTGTTCGTGCGCAATGTGGGCCACCTGATGACCAACCCGGCCATTCTGTACACCGGCACCGATGGTGTGACCCACGAGATTCCTGAAGGCATCATGGATGCCATGATCACCACCACCATTGCGCTGCACGACCTGCAAGGCCATGGCGCCAACGGCATCCGCAACTCGCGCACCGGCTCGGTGTACATCGTGAAGCCCAAGATGCATGGCCCCACCGAAGTGGCCTTTGCCGCCGAACTGTTCACCCGCGTCGAAAAGGTGCTGGGGCTCGCCGACAGCACGGTGAAGCTGGGCATCATGGACGAGGAGCGCCGCACCAGCGTGAACCTCAAGGCCTGCATTGCGGCTGCCAAGAGCCGCGTGGCTTTCATCAACACGGGCTTCCTGGACCGCACCGGTGACGAAATGCACACCGCCATGCTGGCCGGCCCCATGCTGCGCAAGGGTGACATGAAGTCCAGCGCCTGGATCCAGGCTTATGAGCGCAACAATGTGCTGGTCGGTCTGTCGTGCGGCCTGCGTGGCCGTGCCCAGATCGGCAAAGGCATGTGGGCCATGCCCGATCTGATGGCGGCCATGATGCAGCAAAAGATCGGCCACCCCAGAGCCGGCGCCAACACCGCCTGGGTGCCCAGCCCCACCGCTGCCACGCTGCACGCCATGCACTATCACCAGGTGAAGGTGAGTGATGTGCAGAAGGAACTGGAAAAAACCCCGGCCGACAGCGTGCGCGACGAATTGCTCAACGACTTGTTGCAAGTGCCCGTGGTGGCCAAACCGAAATGGTCTGCGGCAGAGAAACAACAAGAGCTGGACAACAACGTGCAAGGTATCCTGGGCTATGTGGTGCGCTGGGTGGACCAGGGCGTGGGATGCTCCAAAGTGCCCGACATTCACAATGTGGGCCTGATGGAGGACCGCGCCACGCTGCGCATTTCCAGCCAGCACATCGCCAACTGGCTGCACCATGGCGTGGTCACCCCTGCCGAGGTGAAGGCCACGTTCAAACGCATGGCGGGTGTGGTGGACAAGCAAAATGCAGGCGATGCGCTGTACCAGAAGATGTCCGGTCGCTTCAGCACTTCGGCGGCTTACCAGGCGGCACTGGATCTGGTGTTCAAGGGGAAAGCACAGCCCAGCGGCTACACCGAACCCTTGCTGCACGCCTGGCGCCTCAAAGTGAAAGAGGCGCAGGCCTGATCGGCTTGCCTTGGCGCATCCAGGCCTCTTCGGAGGCCTTTTTTTTTACTTTACACGCGCTGCTGCCCGGTATGATGGCTGTCACCTGGAGGTAATTGCTGCATGTCCTCTGCGATGCTTGAGAATCTTGCGCGCCAACTTCGGCGTGCCGTGCTGGCTGTGCTGCTGGCCGTGATCACGCTGGTGGGCCTGTACCTGGCCTTCACCTACAACTTCGCTTACTCGCGAGGCGAGAGCGTGGGCTTTGTGCAAAAAATTTCCTACAAAGGCTGGGTCTGCAAAACCTGGGAAGGTGAGCAAATGCGCGCCGTGGCCACGATGCCGGCGGTGCCTGAGAAATTTGAGTTCACCGTGCGCGATGCCACCGTGGTGGACAAGATCAACGCCCATCTGGGCAAAAAAGTGGTGCTGGAGTATGCGCAGCACCGGGGCTTGCCTGCCTGCTTTGGCGACACCGAGCACTTTGTGGTCGATGTTCGACTTGCGCCCGACGAGTGAGCCGCTCATGGTGGATCCCTGCCGTTGCCCCTTGTGCGGACAGCCCAATCGCTGCGCCATGACCCAACCCGAAGGCAGCTCGCCACAGGGCTCGCCGTGTTGGTGCGTGACGGTGAGCTTCTCGGCTGAATTGCTGGCAAGGGTCCCGCCACAGGCCGAACGCAAGGCTTGCATTTGCCAGCGCTGCGCCAGCGGCACCGTCCCCCATGCATGATCCGGGCTCGCTGACCGCCCTGAAGCAACGCTACGGCCCGCGCCATCGCTGGCTGCTGCTCGCCACGGTGATGCTGGGCTCGATGGCAGCCATCATGTCCTCCACCATCATGAACGTGGGCATTCCCGACATGAGCCGGCAGTTCGCACTCGGGCAGGAGCGGGCCCAGTGGGTCAGCTCGGTGTTCATGGTGGCCATGACCGTGTCCATGCTGACCACGCCCTGGCTGCTGGCCCGTTTTGGCTACCGGCGGACCTACATGGGCTGCATGAGCCTGCTGATGGGTGCGGGCATTTTGGGCGGCTTGTCCAATCACTTCGACTTCGTGCTGGTCATGCGTGTGGCGGAGGGGCTGGCCGCTGGCGTGGTCCAGCCGATTCCTGCCATCATCATTTTGCGCGCATTTGAAACCGAAGAGCAAGGTCGTGCCAACAGCTGGTTTGGCATGGGGGTGGTGATGGCGCCCGCCATCGGCCCCAGCATCGGTGGCCTGCTGGTCGACGCCATGGGCTGGCGGTCTTTGTTTTTCATGGTCGTGCCCTTCTGCCTCGTGTCGATGTGGCTGTCGCAACGTTATGTGCCAACCACAGCACCTGGTGGCGTGAGCGCCAACCAGGGCAATCCCAGCCTGGACATGGGCGGGCTGGCTCTGGCCACCGTGGGCACCTTGTGCCTGCTCAACGGCCTGGTGACCCTGCACAGCGGCAATGGGCTGCAGGCTACCGGCCTGCTCGCACTGGCCGCCCTGAGTGCGGCAGGTTTTGTCGTCTGGCAGCGCTGGCAATTGCAGAATGCGCGCTTTCCCCTGATGAACCTGTCGCTGTTTTCCCATCGGGCTTATGCCATGGGCACCTTGGTGGCCTTCATTTACGGCATTGCGCTGTTCGGCTCGACGTATTTGCTGCCGCTTTATTTGCAGCTGGGGCTGGGTCTGTCAGCGAGTCACGTTGGCACCTTGCTGATTCCTGCGGGCCTGATCCTGGCGGTCACCATCGCCGTGGTGGGACGCTACTCAAGCACCCACCCAACCCATTTGCTGGTGACTTTTGGTCTGGCGTTGCTGGCTTTGTCTTTCGCTCTGATGGTGTGGGTGCAACTGGATACAAGCCTGTGGGTGCTGGTGTCCCTGGCCATTCTGGGCCGTGTGGGTCTGGGCTTTGTACTGCCCTCGCTGAACATCGGCGCCATGCGCTCACTGCAACCCAGCCTGATTCCGCAAGGTGCGAGCACCATCAATTTTCTGCGCATGCTGGGTGGTGCCGCCGGTGTCAGCCTGTGTGGCATTTTGTTGGAGTGGCGATTGAGCGTACATGGCGATTCACTGACGCAGCCAACCACGTCCATGGCACGCTTGCACGCCTTCGACGAGGTCTTTTTGCTGCTTGCCGCTTGCTGCGCGCTGGCCATGCTGGCGGCCTGGAAAATTCGCGCCACGCCATCCGTGCGCGCGCATGACACACGCTGACGAGGTACGCCCATGTGTCAATTGCTTGGACTGAATTGCAACAACCCGACCGATGCCACGTTCAGCTTCACCGGATTCTCGCAACGTGGCGGTGTGACCGACCACCATGCCGATGGGTGGGGCATTGCATTTTTTGAAGGCGCTGACAACGACCGGGGGTTGCGGCATTTTGTAGATCACTTGCCTGCCAGCTCCTCACCATTTGCCGAGTTGCTGCGCCGCTATCCCATCAAAAGCCGCAATGTGATTTCACACATCCGCAAAGCCACGCAAGGGCAGGTGGCGCTGGAGAATTGCCATCCCTTCGTGCGCGAGTTATGGGGGCGCTACTGGGTGTTCGCACACAATGGCCATCTGGAAAATTTTGAACCCCGGCTGCACGGCAACTTTCGCCCGGTGGGTCAGACCGACAGCGAACGGGCCTTTTGCTGGCTGATGCAAGAGCTGGCGAAATCCCATGCCAGCGTGCCTTCCGTGGCAGAACTCACGCTGACCTTGCGTGAACTCACACCCTTCATTGCACGGCACGGGACGTTCAATTTTTTATTGTCCAATGGACAAGCCCTCTGGGCGCACGCCTCCACCCATCTGTGCTTTGTGGAACGCAAGCACCCCTTTGCCAGCGCCACGCTCAGCGACCAGGACCTGAGCATCAATTTTGCAGAACATGCCCATCCCAACGACCGGGTGGCCGTGGTGGTCACCACACCGCTGACCACCAACGAGACCTGGACGCCTCTCTTTCCAGGCGAGCTGCGCGTGTTTGTGAACGGCGAATCGGTTTAGCCGCAGGCTTGTTCGAGTGCATCCAGAAACAGCGCAGCCACATCACAGCCGGTCTGGTCGGTGATTTCCTGAAAGCAGGTGGGGCTGGTGACATTCACTTCCGTCAGGCAGTCACCAATCACATCCAGGCCCACCAACAGCAGACCTCGCGCGAACAGGGTCGGCCCCAGCGCCTCGGCTATCTCACGGTCCCGGCGGGACAAAGCCTGCGCCACGCCTTTGCCACCCGCGGCCAGATTGCCACGCACTTCACCGCCTTGCGGAATGCGGGCCAGGCAATAAGGCACGGGCTGGCCACCAATGACCAGCACCCGCTTGTCCCCCTGGGCGATGGCTGGAATGAACTTTTGGACCATCACGGTCTGGGCGCCATCGCGGTTCAGGGTTTCAATGATGCCGCCCAGGTTGAGCGCATCGTCCTTGACGCGAAAAATGCCCATGCCGCCCATGCCATCCAGCGGCTTGAGGATGATGTCGCGGTGCTCGGCATGAAAATCTCGAATGGCTTGCGCATCGCGCGTCACCAGGGTCGGGCTGATGAAACTGGCGAACTCCAGAATCGCCAGCTTTTCGGGATGGTCGCGCAAAGCGCGCGGCTTGTTGAACACACGCCCGCCTTCGCGCTCGACCTGCTCCAGCAGATGGGTCGCATAAAAATACTCGCTGTCAAAGGGCGGATCCTTGCGCATCACGATGGCATCCATCTCGCGCAAGGCCATCGATTGGCTCGACACCTCTTCAAACCAGCGATCGGCCTCACCCGTCAGGCGAATCTGGCGCAACAGCGCATGCACCGGACCACCACTGCGCCAGGTGATGTCTTGTGGTTCACAGGCGAAGACGACGTGGCCTCGGCGCTGCGCTTCACGCATCATCGCAAAGGTCGTGTCCTTGTAAATCTTGAAGGTGTGCAACGGATCCGCAACAAACAGCAGCTTCATTCAAATCTCGATCTTGCTGCCCATCTCCACCACGGAGTTGCTGGGCAAGTTCAAAAAGTCGGCGGCTGCACTGGCGTTCAGGTGCATCTGGGCAAATAACTTTTCACGCCATGTGGCCATGCCTCCCCCCACGGTGGGCACGATGCTGTCACGCGACAAGAAGTAGCTGGTGCTCATGGGGTCCACATTGCAGCCATGGCCCTTGAGTTGAGACAGCGCGCCCGGCACATCCGGGTCGTTCTTGAAGCCATAGTTGATCACCACCTGCCAGCAATCATGTCCCAGATGATGGACCTCCAGCCGCTTGTCCAGACCCACCCACGGGACTTCATGGCTGCGCACTGTGACAAACAAATTGTGGGCATGCAACACCTTGTTGTGCTTGAGGTTGTGCAGCATGGCGTTGGGCACCATGCCGGTGTCGGCCGAAAGGAATACAGCGGTGCCTTCGACCCGCGCGGGCGGCGCGATGAAGACAGCATCCAGAAAGGTCTTCAAATCGATCGCATCTGCACGGTGTTTTTCGTTCAGCAATTCACGGCCATCGCGCCAGGTCAGCATGAAGGTGAGAATGATGCCCCCGATCATCAAGGGGAACCAGCCGCCCTCGGCCAGCTTCATCAGATTGGAGGCCCAGAAGGCAAAGTCGACCACAAAGAACGTGCTGGTGGCCGAGATGCACAACCAGAGCGGATAGCGCCAGCTGTAGCGAATCACATAGAAAGTCAGCACCGTGGTGATGAGCATGTCGGTACAAACGGCGATGCCGTAGGCGGCCGCCAGATTGCTGGACGACTTGAACATCATCACAGCCAGCACAATGGCGCCGAACAGACCCCAGTTGACGAACGGGATGTAGATCTGGCCCGTGTCCCGCACGCTGGTGTGCTGGACTTGCAAGCGCGGCAAAAAGCCCAGCTGAATCACCTGTTTGGTGACACTGAAGGCGCCAGAGATCAGCGCCTGAGAAGCAATCACGGTGGCTGCCGTCGCCAGGCAGACCAGAGGCAGCAAGGCCCAGTCCGGTGCCATCATGAAGAAGGGGTTCTTGACCGCATCGGGTTCACTCAGCAACAAGGCACCCTGCCCAAAATAGTTCAGCGTCAAAGAAGGCATGACCACGGCGAACCAGGCCAGTCGGATGGGCTTCTTGCCGAAGTGGCCCATGTCGGCATACAAGGCCTCGCCCCCTGTGACACACAGCACCACCGCACCCAGAATGATGAACGTGACCATCGGCTCGTTGATGATGAAGCGCAAGGCATAGTGCGGGCTGATGGCCCACAAAATGGCGGGCTGTGAGGCGATGTGGTAGACGCCCAGCACGGAAATCGCCGCAAACCAGACCAGGGTGATGGGGCCAAAGAACTTCCCGATGCCTCCCGTGCCTCGCTTTTGCACCACGAACAGTCCAAACAGAATGATCAGGGTCAGCGGAATCACAAACTTCACAAAAGCGGGCGAGACCACTTCCAGACCTTCGACCGCAGAAAGCACCGAAATGGCGGGGGTGATCACCCCGTCACCATAAAAAAGACAGGTTCCAAAAATGCCCACAATCAGCAACACGCTGCGCAAGCGCGGCCTGTCCCGGACCGAGGAAGAAGCCAGCGCCAGCATGGCCACCAAGCCACCCTCGCCATTGTTGTCGGCACGCAGCACGAGGGCGACGTACTTGATGGAAACAATGGTGGTCAGGGTCCAAAAGAAAATGGACAGGATGCCGTAGACATTGTCATGCGTGAACGGCACATGGCCCGAACCGAAAACCTCTTTCATCGCATACAGCACGCTGGTACCGATGTCGCCATAGACAACGCCAATGGCCCCCAGCGTCAGACCGGCCAGGGAAGATTGAGTGTGCTGCATAAGTTGTGAGGGTCAGTCGTAGATTTCAGCGTCAGGGTCCGTGGCTTCCAGCTCGTAGCTGGCAGCCAGCATGGCCAGGCGGCCAATGACACCGTACATGTAAAAACGGTTGGGTGCACTGGCACCCGCCTTGGCACCGGGCTGCGGTGTGTGCGCGCTTTGCTCAAAGGCCAGGGGAACGAAACTGGCGCCTGGCGCGTTCAAATTTTCGTCAATGCCCCGCTCGGCATGCACACGGTAGAAGCCTCCCACCACATAGCGGTCCATCATGTAGACCACCGGCTCGGCAACGGCATCGTGCATGCGCTCATTGGTGAGCACGCCTTCCTGAATGATGACCTCGCTGACTTCCTGGCCGTCCTTGATGACGCTCATCTTGTTGCGGGTCTTGCGGTTGAGCGCATCCAGGTCCTTGACGTCGCGCACGGTCATGATGCCCATGCCATAGGTGCCGTTGTCGGCCTTGACCACCACAAAAGGCTTTTCCTGAATGCCGTACTCTTTGTATTTTCGACGGATCTTGGTCAGCAAGGCATCCACATTGCTGCGCAGGCAATCCATGCCCGTGCCCTCGGCGAAATTCACCTCGCCGCATTTGCCGAACATGGGATTGATCAGCCACGGGTCGATGCCCAGCAACTTGCCAAAACGCTTGGTCACCTCTTCGTAACTGTCAAAGTGCTGGCTCTTGCGCCGCACACTCCAGCCCGCATGCAGTGGTGGCAGCAGGTACTGCTCGTGCAAATCTTCCAGAATGCCGGGAATGCCAGCACTGAGGTCGTTGTTGAGCAGGATGGTGCAAGGATCAAAATCTTTCAGGCCCAGGCGGCGCTTGCCACGGATCACAGGCTCCAGGGTGACCTTGTCGCCATTGGGCAAGTCGATGGTCAGGTTTTCCTTGATTTCGGGGTTGATCGAGCCAATGCGCACATTCAAACCGGCCATCTGAAAAATGCGCTGCAGTTGCGCCACATTCATCAGATAGAAAGTGTTGCGGGTGTGGTTTTCCGGAATGACCAACAGGTTGCGCGCTTCCGGACAAATTTTTTCAATGGCCGCCATGGCCGCTTGCACGGCCAGGGGCAACATCTCAGGCGTCAGGTTGTTCCAGCCACCCGGGTACAGGTTGGTGTCCACCGGGGCCAGCTTGAAGCCGGCATTTCGAATGTCCACCGAGCTGTAGAACGGTGGCGTGTGCTCCATCCACTCCAGACGAAACCATCGCTCAATGGCGGGCATGGAATCGAGAATGCGTTGCTCAAGTTCGTTGATGGGGCCAGTCAAGGCGGTGATGAGATGGGGAACCATGGTGGCCTTCGCTTCAGTCGTGAGGATTCTAGGACTTTGGGGCGCACAACGCAGGATCAACGCCCAGACTGTTGCGCCTGCGACTCAGGTGCGAATCTCGCCCTGGCCCAGCACCACGTACTTCAAGGAGGTGAGACCTTCAATGCCCACCGGGCCCCGCGCATGAAACTTGTCAGTCGAAATGCCTATTTCCGCACCAAGACCGTACTCAAATCCGTCGGCGAAGCGAGTGCTCGCATTGACCATGACACTGGAAGAATCGACTTCGCGCAGAAATTTCTGGGCATGCACGTGGTCGGTGGTGAGAATGGCATCGGTGTGATGGCTGGCATAGCGGTTGATGTGGGCAATCGCCTCATCGACCCCGTCCACGATCTTGATGCTGATGATGGGGGCCAGGTATTCTTCGTACCAATCCTGCTCCGTGGCAGCCACGGCATGGGCCTCTCTGACCGCTGACACCAGGGGCAAAGACTCCGGGCAGCAGCGCATTTCGACACCTTTGGCGGCATAGACTGCCGCCATCCGGGGCAGAAAATCAGCAGCCACGGCACGTGCCACCAGCAAGCCCTCGCTGGCATTGCAGGGGCTGTACTTCTGGGTTTTGGCGTTGTCAGCGACGCGCACCGCCATGTCCAGATCGCAGGGGTCGTCCACGTAGGTATGGCAATTGCCATCCAGGTGTTTGATGACCGGCACCTTGGCATCGCGGCTGATCCGCTCGATCAGGCCTTTGCCCCCCCGTGGAATGATGACATCCACAAACTCGGGCATGGCAATCAGATGGCCCACCGCTTCGCGGTCGGTGGTCGGCACCAGCTGCACCGCATCTTGCGGCAGGCCACTGTCGGACAGCGCCTGGCGCACCAACTGTGCCAAGGCCTTGTTCGATTCGATGGCTTCAGACCCCCCACGCAGAATGCAGGCATTGCCGCTCTTGATGGACAGCGATGCCGCTTCAATGGTGACATTGGGCCGGCTTTCAAAAATCATGCCGAACACGCCAATGGGCACACGCATTTGGCCTACGCGAATGCCACTGGGCTGCTGGCGCATGCCCAGAATTTCACCAATCACATCGGGCATGGCGGCCAATTGCTCGCACCCTTGCGCACAGGTTTCAATCACCTTGGGCGTGAGTTGGAGGCGGTCCACCATGGGCTCAGCCAGGCCGGCTTCGCGCGCACGGCGCAAGTCCAGCGCATTGGCCTCTTGCAAAGCCTGGGTTTGCGCGCGCAGCGACTGGGCCAGATGACGCAAGGCCAGATTTTTCTGGGCGGCAGAGGCTTTGGCCATGTCGGCCGAAGCGACCTTGGCTTGCGAGCCCAAAAGACGCATCAATTCAGCGGTGGGGGTGGCGTTCATGCCGTGATTTTCGCAGACTGCGCGCAGGCGCGGCACAACATCATGGCCAGCCGGTGCAATGCCTGCCAACTGTCGACTGGCCAATCGGGCGCTTTCAGGCCTTTGACCAGCCCATCGACCGTGTGGGCTGCATGCAGCAAATTGTCCAGGACCATGGGCGTGAGGCGAGGCAGGGCACGCTCAAACAAGCGCTCCTTCAAGCCCCAGACGCGTTGCTCCCGCAAGGCCATGGGCAAAGGCTGCCCCTGACCGATGGCATCTTTCACGCGTTTGAGCGCACGGATGTCTTCGGCCAGCGTGTAATGCACCAGGACCTCGGACTCACCTTCCGCCTGCAGACCATCCAGCATGCGCTGCACGCGCGGCGCATTGCCGGCCAGAACGGCCTCGGACAGTTTGAACACGTCATAACGGGCCACATTGAGCACAGCGGACTCAACCTGCTCGAAACTCAGCTCGCCCGCCGGATACAAAAGTCCGAGCTTCTGGATTTCCTGGTGCGCGGCCAGCAAATTACCCTCCACCCGGTCGGCAAAGAACTGCAAGGTGCGCTGCCCTTCCTCGCCCGCCAACACGCGTTGTTGCTGCAGGGACAGGCGCTGTGCAATCCATTGCGGCAAGGCCTGACGCTCCACGCTGTCAATTTGCAAGGTAACCCCTTGCCCCTCCAGTGCTGCAAACCAGGCACTGCCACGCGTCATCTTGTCCAGGCGCGGTAACAGCACCAGCGTCAGCACGCTGTCGTTGCCACGGGCGGCATCGGCCAATTGCTGCAGGGCTGCGCTGCCGTCCTTGCCTGGCTTGCCCGAGGGAATGCGTACTTCCACGATCTGACGATCAGCGAAAAGGCTCATCGAGCCGCCTGCCGCCAGAACCTCTCCCCAATCAAAATGCGCGCCAGCCACAGTGAACACACTGCGCTCGGTGTAACCCTGGGCTCGGGCCGTGGCCCGGATGTGATCTGCGGCCTCTTGCACCAGCAAAGCCTCATCGCCGTGCAGCGTGTACAGGCTGCGCAAACCCTTGGCCAGGTGCGCTTCGAGTTGGGTCACGGCGACTTGCATGGCCAGGCCTCAGATCTCGCGCAAGGCCGCGAGCCGGCGCAGAATTTGACGCACCAGATCGGACTGCATGTTGCGATACAGCAGATCCTCTTCCGCTTCTTTGGCCAACGCCGCGCTTTCGCTGTAGCTGATGTCGCGCTGTTGCAGCATTTCGGTATCAGGGATTCTTTCAATGCCCTGGCGGTTGCGAACCCGAAACCGCAAGCGCAGACGCAGCTGGTATTCGCGTACCGCACCGGTCGAGGTGCGGCCCAGCACCACTTTTTCACGCAACTCCTGCAACAACTCCAGTACCAGATCGGCACGCTCGACCTGACGCTGATCGGTGATCAATGTGACGGTGCCAGACGCAGCAAGGGCGCGTTGCAACTCCAGGCCCAACGGCGACATTGGCGGCAGGGCCAGGTAAATGGATTCAAACGCAAAACTCGGTGGCTTGCGCAATTGAAAGCCACAGCCGGCCAACAGCAAAGCCAGGGAGCCCGCCCCCAGGCATGAGCGTCGGCGCAGCGTGGTGTACATGCTCAGACCACCAGGTTCACCAAACGGCCCGGCACCACAATCACCTTCTTGGGTGCAGCGCCCTGGGCTTGCTTCTGGAAAGCCTCGCTGGCAATGGCCAGCTTTTCAATGTCTTCCTTGCCTGCGCTGGCGGGCACCAGAATGGCGCCGCGCAGCTTGCCGTTGACCTGCAACATGAGTTCGATTTCATCGCGTTGCAAGGCCGTGTCATCGACCGCAGGCCAGGGCGCATCCAGCAAGTGCCCCTGTGCACGCTCAAACCCCAAGTCGATCCAGATCGCATCGGTGATGTGCGGACACACGGGATAGAGCATGCGCGCAAGAATGGACACGCCCTCGCACAGCACAGCGACATCGCCGGCGCTGCCATCGGGCTTGAAATCCTCCAGCACATTGAGCAGCTTCATGCAACCCGACACCACCGTGTTGTATTGCATGCGCTCATAGTCGTAGCTGACCTGTTTGAGCACCAGATGCACTTCACGACGCAGGGCCACGCCTTGCGCACTCAAGGTGGCGGTCGAGAGGTTGCCGGCTGTGGCCTCGCGAATGGCATCCTGGTGACGCGCCGCAAAGTTCCAGACGCGACGCAGGAAGCGTGAGCTGCCCTCCACCGCCGAGTCGTTCCACTCCAGTGTGGCCTCGGGAGGGGCCGTGAACATGGTGTACAAACGCGCAGTGTCCGCACCGTACTTTTCAATCAGGTCTTGCGGGTCGACGCCGTTGTTCTTGCTCTTGCTCATGGTCCCCACGCCTTCGTAGGTGACCAAGGTACCCGCCGGCAAGCTGCCTTTGGCTTCTTTCAATCGCGCGCCGGTGACTTTGCCACCCTCATCGTGAATGTCTTCCACTTCATGCGGCCAAAAATATTCGATGCCGCCTTTATCGCCTTTGCGCGAGTAGATGTGGTTCAGCACCATGCCCTGGGTGAGCAGCCGTGTGAACGGCTCGTCCACCTGGATCAGGCCAAGATCGCGCATCACCTTGGTCCAGAAACGGGCATACAGCAGGTGAAGGATCGCATGCTCGATGCCGCCGATGTACTGATCCATCGGCATCCAGTACTTGGCGCCCTCGGCCACCATCTGCGCGTCGTTGGTGGGATCGCAATAGCGCATGAAATACCAGGACGAATCCACAAAGGTGTCCATGGTGTCGGTTTCGCGGCGCGCGGGCTTGCCACACACGGGGCAGGTCACGCCATGGTGAAAGCCTTCATGCTTGTTCAGGGGGTTGCCCGAACCATCGGGGATGCAATCTTGCGGCAGGATCACCGGCAGATCTTTTTCAGGAACCGGCACGGCACCGTGTTCGTCGCAGTGGATGATGGGAATGGGCGTGCCCCAGTAGCGCTGACGAGAAATGCCCCAGTCGCGCAAGCGCCAGGTGACTTTCTTTTCGCCCAGACCTTTGGCCGCCAGATCGGCCGCGACAGCATCCACGCAGTCCTTGAACAGCTTGCCGTCGTAGGGGCCCGAATGAATCGCAACGCCAGCGCCTTTTTCGGCGTACCAGTCTTGCCACTGGGTCGCATCGAAAGCACGGGGACCACCGGCATCAGACACCGAGACCACTTGCCGAATCGGCAACTGGTATTTCAAGGCAAAGGCGAAATCGCGCTCGTCATGGGCTGGCACGCCCATGACGGCACCATCGCCATAGGACATGAGGACATAGTTGCCGACCCACACGTCCACCTTCTGGCCCGTCAGGGGGTGCGTCACCTGCAGGCCCGTGGGCATGCCCTCTTTCTCCTTGAGCGCCAGTTCAGCCTCGGTGGTGCCGCCTTTCTTGCATTCTTCGATGAACGCGGCAAGCTTGGGCTGCGTCAGCGCGGCTTGCGTCGCCAGCGGATGCTCAGGCGCCACGGCGCAAAAGGTCACCCCCATGATGGTGTCTGGGCGTGTGGTGAAAACGTACATGCGGCCATCGCCGATCAAGGCACCCTGCGCATCGCGAACATCATGGGTGAAGGCAAAGCGCACACCCTCGCTCTTGCCAATCCAGTTCTCCTGCATCAGCTTGACGCGCTCAGGCCAGCCAGGCATCTTGTCCCCGGTGACGAAGGACAGCAACTCTTCGGCGTAATCGGTGATCTTCAGGTAGTACCCAGGAATTTCACGCTTCTCGACCACTGCGCCGGTACGCCAGCCCTTGCCGTCAATGACCTGTTCGTTGGCCAGCACCGTCTGATCCACCGGATCCCAGTTGACGACCTGGGTCTTGCGGTAGGCAATGCCTTTTTCCAGCATCTTGAGAAAAAGCCACTGGTTCCACTTGTAGTAGCTGGCATCGCAGGTGGCCACTTCACGTGACCAGTCGATGGCCAGGCCCATCGCCTGCATCTGCTTTTTCATGTAGGCGATGTTGTCGTAGGTCCACTGGGCGGGCGGCACGCCGTTTTTCAACGCCGCGTTTTCAGCAGGCAAGCCGAATGCATCCCAGCCCATGGGCATGAGAACGTTGTAGCCCTTCATGCGCAGGTGGCGCGTGAGCATGTCGTTGATGGTGTAGTTGCGCACATGGCCCATGTGCAGCTTGCCGCTGGGATAGGGCAACATGGAGCAGGCGTAGAACTTCTTCTTGCCGGCATCTTCGGTCACGCGATAGGCATCGCGTGCGGACCATGCGGCCTGGACGGCACGCTCAATCTCGTTCGGGTTGAATTTTTCTTGCATAGGGTGTCTCGTCAGCGCGCCCTGGGCGCATCAGCGTGCGCCAGGGCATGTCTGAAAAAAATTTCAGCGCAGCCCCAGCACGTCGAACATGTCGAACAAGCCATGGGGTTGGTTGGCCAGGAAATGTGCCGCGCGCAGGCTGCCCTGGGCATAGGTGCTGCGGCTGGAGGATTTGTGCGTGACTTCAATGCGCTCGCCCGTGCCGGCGAACAGGACTGTGTGGTCGCCCACAATGTCGCCCCCGCGGATGGTGGAGAAGCCGATGGTGGAAGGTTCGCGCTCGCCAGTGTGCCCTTCGCGGGCATAGACCGCACAACTCTTGAGGTCGCGGCCAATGGCATCGGCAATGACCTCGCCCATCTTGAGTGCCGTGCCCGAAGGGGCATCGACCTTGTGGCGATGGTGGGCCTCGATGATCTCGATGTCATAACCCGTGGCGAGTGCTTTGGCGGCCATTTCGAGCAATTTGAGCGTCACGTTCACGCCCACACTCATGTTGGGGGCCATCACAATGGCGATGTCTTTGGCAGCGTCTGCAATCTGCGCTTTTTGTGCATCGCTGAAGCCCGTCGTGCCAATCACCATGCGCACGCCAAGTTCACGACAGATTGCCAGATGGGCCAGCGTCCCCTCCGGTCGCGTGAAGTCAATCAGGCATTGGGCCTGGGCCAGCCCCGCACGCAAGTCCGACTGAATGGCCACGCCCGTGGCGTGCCCCAGAAACGCCCCGGCATCCTGGCCCAGGGCGGGACTGCCTTGAATGTCCAGCGCACCGGCCAGAGTGCATCCCGGGTCGCCTCGAACGGCCTCGATCAGCATGTGACCCATGCGGCCACTGGCGCCAGCGATGGCGATACGAAGGGGTGAGGTCATGAAAAATCTCCGGAATCAGCGCGCCGGACTTTCCAGCGGGGGGTAGTCCATGGAAACAGGGGCAACGGGCAGCACCGGCTCGGGCGTCTGGGCTGGCTTGAAGGCTTGCAATTCCTCTGGAGTGGCTTCCAGGCGGGGCGCTTTTTTCTCGGCACCGGTCTTGCGAATGTCGATGCCAGCGGCAAACTCGGCCTCGCTGGGCATGTCATCAGCCTCAATGCGCGTCATCACATTCTTTTCAAAAAACACGGACAACTTGCGCTGCTGAGGCTGCGCGCCCTGGCGTTTGATGGTGAAAGCGTAATCCCAGCGATCGGCATGGAACAGGCTGGAGATCAGGGGCGTGCCCAGAATGTCTTTCACCTGCTGGCGTGTGAACCCTGGACGCAGGATGGCCAGCTGCTCACGCGTGACGACGTTGCCCTGAATCAACTCGACGCGGTAGGGCGTGAACAGATTGGCCACTTTTTCAATGGGTTTGTCCACGGTCGAGCAGGCGACCAGCAGCCAGGCGCAGGCGGCCACGCAGCCTGTTTTCAGGAAGTGGGGGCGTGCAATCATGGGTTGAGTTGGGCTGAGGCTATGATCTGCGAATTGTAGCGGTCAGACCCCTGGTGCGCCGCCCCTTCCTGCGACTGAAAGCGTGACATGCCCTCGATTGACGACCTCAAGAGCACAGGCCTGAAGGCCACACTGCCGCGCCTGAAAATTCTGGAGATGTTCCAGCGCGGCCCCACGCGCCACATGACGGCTGAAGATGTGTACCGCCGCGCCCTGGAAGAGCGCATGGACATTGGCCTGGCCACCATTTACCGGGTGCTCACGCAATTTGAGCAGGCCGGCATCCTGGCTCGCAACAACTTTGAGGGTGGCAAAGCCATTTATGAGCTGGACGAAGGGCAGCACCACGACCATCTGGTCTGCCTGGACTGTGGCCGCGTGGAAGAGTTCTTCGACCCCGAGATCGAGTCACGCCAGCAACGCATTGCCAAAGCCAAAGGCTTCGAGCTGGTGGACCATGCACTGAGCCTGTACGCGCATTGCCGCCAGAAAAACTGCCCCCACCGCGCAGCGAATTGACCGCAGCTCAGTGCTGCTGCTCCATGGCCCGGCGGTGCCGCTCCACAAAATCATCGTAAGTGTTGATGCCACGCAACTGCAAAATGGTGTTGCGCACAGCCGCCTCGACCAGCACGGCGATGTTGCGTCCCGCCACCACCTGAATCACCACTTTACGCACCGGAATGCCCAGCACATCCTGCATCAGCGGCTCGTGGGGCAGGCGATCGTAGTCGCGCTCCAGGGTCTCGCGGCGAACCAGGTGCACGATGAGTTTCAGGCGCATTTTGCGGCGCACCGCGGTTTCGCCAAAAATGGCGCGGATGTCCAGCAAGCCGATGCCGCGCACTTCAAGCAAGTTTTGCAGCAACTCGGGACACCGCCCTTCAATGGTGGTTTGGTTGATGCGGTAAAGATCGACTGCATCATCCGCAACCAGGCCGTTGCCGCGTGAAATCAGCTCCAGGCCCAGCTCGCTTTTGCCCAGACCGGATTCACCGGTGATCATGACCCCACACCCCAGGATGTCCATGAACACGCCGTGCATGGATGTGCGATCGGCGAAATGCTTGGACAGATAAGCCCGCAGCAGGTCGATGACAAAGGCCGAGGATTCGTGGGTGGAGAACAAGGGGATCTGGGCGCGCTCGCACAAAGACACCAGGGCATCTGGCGGTTGCTGACCATCGGCCAGCACCAGCACCGGCGGCTCCAGCGTCACGATGCGGGCGATGCGCCGCGCGCAATCCTCGGGCGTGGCATTGGTGAGGTAGCGCACTTCCCGCTCGCCCAGCAACTGCAGGCGATAGGGGTGGATGTAATTGAGGTAGCCCACCAGATCGGCGCCCGAACGCGCCGCACGCACGGCGACTTCGTCGAAGTGACGCTCGGAGGCACCGAGCCCAGCCACCCACTCCCAACGCAGTTTTTTTCGGAAATCCTCGAACAGAACCTCAGCGCTGACAACGGTCGGTTTCACGTTCGGCTCTTTCCTTGGTTAGCGACCTTCAGGCGGTCTGGGCGGAATTCCAGGTAGCGATGGTGGTGTGCAACACCTGCGCATCGGTGCAGGCCTTGAGTTTTTCACGCAGGACCGAGTCACTGAGCAATTCGGCGATTTCAGACAGTATTTCCAGATGCTTCTGGGTCGACGCCTCGGGCACCAGCAAAAAAATGAGGAGGGCGACCGGGGCCTCGTCTGGTGCGTCAAACCCGATGGGCTGTTGCAACTGAAAGACGGCCGCCATGGGGGACTTCAGGCCTTTGATGCGGCCATGTGGAATGGCCACACCGTGCCCCAGCCCGGTGGAGCCGAGCCGCTCGCGGGCAAACAGGCTGTCTGCCACCAGCGCCCGGTTGAGGCCATGCAGACTCTCAAACAGCAAGCCGGCTTCTTCAAAAGCGCGTTTTTTGCTGGTGACATCCACACCCACGAGAACGTGGGCTGCGGGCAAGATGGCGGCAAGTCGATTCATGGTGAGCGGCTGATTATGCACCCGCTGGCACCGCATGGAAACACCAGCACATGAGTTATAAAGAATTCTTTTTGGGCATCCGCCATGAAAAAGCCGCCCGAAGGCGGCTGGTCGGGTGCCCACCTGGGTTCACATGGCCCGCTTGGCGGTGGCGTGATGGTGGTCCTGCATGCGGTCTTTGTGGCGAACCACCTGGCGATCCAGTTTGTCCACCAGATCGTCCACAGCGGCATAAAGGTCTTCATGCGAGCTTTCAGCGAACATGTCATTGCCTTTCACATGAATGTTGCATTCCGCACGCTGCCGCCTTTCTTTCTCCTTTTGCTTTTCCACGGTCAGCAGAACTTTGACGTCAACCACTTGATCAAAGTGGCGGATGATCCTGTCTAGTTTTTGCGTCACATAGCTGCGCAGGGCAGGTGTAACTTCCAAATGGTGACCACTGATCGTCAGGTTCATAACGCGCCTCCTTATGGCTATCGGTGTGAATTGTCTGTAGGCGCCTTTTCCCTGCTTTGTCATGCGGCGCGCCCACGGTTTCACTATGCCCCGACTGCTCGAGAAAAGCAACTGATGCACTGCAAACTTTTTGTTTGGCCGAATGCCACAGCCAATGCCATAATGCGTGCTTCCCAAACAGTGGAGATGACTCCTTGGAAACCTACCCTAGTCGGTAGCTTTCGGGTCCTCAGGCAATTGGCGCCAACCGGATTCGAAAGCTCTCACCCCTGAACCCTTTCGAATGCTGGTGACGCCTCACCACAATTGCCATGCTCAATATTTTCACGCTGGCCAACGGCCGCCTGTTCCAGGAAGAAATTGAATCCCTGGAAGAACTCTCCAAATTCCAGCCGATCTGGGTGGATCTGGAATCCCCGACGCTGGAAGAAAAGCGCTGGATCAAACAGTACTATGGCCTGTCCATTCCCGAAGACGCGATGGATGAGGACATTGAAGAATCCGCCCGTTTTTACGAAGAAGACAATGGCGAATTGCACATTCGCAGTGACTTTTTGATCGCCGATGACGATGCGCCCCGCACTGTGCGGGTGGCCTTCATCCTGAACCAGCACAACCAGGATCTGAAAAGTCGTGGGGTGCTGTTCTCCATCCACGACGAAGACGTGCCGGTGTTTCGCCTGCTTCGTCTGCGCGCGCGCCGCGCCCCGGGTCTGATCGAAGACGCGAAAGAAGTCCTGCTCAAGCTGTTCGACGCCGACGCCGAATATTCAGCGGACACGCTGGAAAACATCTACGACCAGCTGGAACAGGCGGGCAAGATGGTGCTCTCTGGCGACGTGACCGACGCCCTGGCCGGTGAAGTGCTGGGGGCGATTGCGCGCCAGGAGGACTTGAATGGCCGGATCCGGCGCAACGTGATGGACACCCGGCGCGCTGTCAGCTTCATGATGCGCTCGCGCATGCTGAATGCCGAGCAATTCGAGGAGGCGCGCCAGATTCTGCGCGACATCGAATCTCTGGACAGCCACACCGCCTTCCTGTTTGACAAAATCAACTTCTTGATGGATGCCACGGTGGGTTTCATCAACATCAACCAGAACAAGATCATCAAGATCTTCTCGGTGGCCAGCGTGGCCTTGCTGCCGCCCACCTTGATCGCCAGCATCTATGGCATGAATTTCCAGTACATGCCGGAGCTGGGTCAGACCTGGGGCTATCCGATGGCCCTGGCCCTGATGGTCGCCAGCGCGCTGGTGCCGATGTGGTATTTCCGCAAGCGCGGCTGGCTCAAGTAAGACCGGCGCAACGCGCGTCTTCGGCCATCTGCAACAACAAGGCGTCGATCACCTCGGCGCTGTAGCGTGCCGCGATGTTGCGGATGAAGCGCAGGAAGTCGACGGTTGCATCGTCGTCCGCCCGGTCCGAGATGATGCGCACAGCGGCAAACGGCAACTGGTAGTCGTGGCACACCTGGGCCATTGCCGCGCCTTCCATCTCGACGGCCAGCGCAGCGGGCAAGCGCTGTTGCAGGTCCAGACTTTCTGCATGGCTGGCCACAAAGCGATCCCCACTGACCACCAGACCGGCATGCACATGCGCCTTGTGCAGCGCCAAACCCAAGCGCTCCGATGTCGGCAGTCCTGCCAGCAAACGTGGCAGGGCTCGCTGGGCGGCGGTCATCAAACGTGCCGACAAGGGCACATCCGCATCGAAATGCGCGCGCCCGTACAAAGGCACCTCGTAACGGGGGAACAGCGGGGAGGCGTCCAGGTCGTGTTGCAGGAAAGACTGGGCGACCACCACATCGCCAACACGCACCTGAGGTGACAAGCCGCCGGCCACGCCCGTGAACACGATGCGCGACACGCCAAAGCGCTCGACCAGGGTGGTGGCTGTTGAAGCGGCCGCCACCTTGCCAATGCGTGACAAGACCGCCACCACCGGCTGACCATGACGCGTGCCACGCCAATAGGTGCGCCCCGCCACAACCTCGGGCTGCGCCTGCAACCCGATCAGCACGGCGGACAGCTCTTCCTCCATCGCGCTGACGATGGCCGTCGTCATGCAGCACCTCGCCGTTGCGTGGGTCTATTTTTTGTCACGCAATTCACGGCGCAAAATCTTGCCCACCGGGGTTTTCGGCAAATCGGCCCGAAATTCGATGACCTTGGGCAATTTGTAGCCCGTCAGGTTGTGCTTGCAATGCTCGCGCACCTGGGTTTCCGTGAGCGCAGGATCACGCTTGACCACCACCAGTTTCACGGCCTCACCTGATTTGTCATCGGGGATGCCGATGACCGCGCACTCAAGAACGCCTGGCAAAGAGGCAACCACATCCTCGACTTCGTTGGGGTAGACATTGAAGCCGCTGACCAGGATCATGTCTTTCTTGCGGTCCACGATCTTGAAATAGCCTCGGGCGTCCATCACCCCCACATCGCCGGACTTGAACCAGCCACCGGGCAGCATGACCTTGGCGGTTTCGTCAGGGCGTTGCCAGTAACCTGCCATGACCTGGGGCCCTTGTATGGCGATTTCGCCAGGCTGACCGGCGGGCACTTCGACGCCGTCGTCGTCGATGATTTTCAGGCGCGTGTTGGGCAAAGGCACGCCAATGGTGCCACTGAACTCTGTGCTGGTCGTGGGGTTGCAGCTGGCCGAGGGACTGGTTTCAGACAGACCATAGCCTTCGCAAATGGGGCAACCCGTTTTCTCCAGCCACAGCTTGGCCACGGCGGCCTGTACCGCCATGCCCCCGCCCACCGAGACCTTGAGATTGGACCAGTTCACCGTGTTGAAGTCCGGGTGACTGGCCAAAGCATTGAAGAGCGTGTTGACCGCCGGGAAACTGTGAAAAGTGTGCCGGGACAATTCTTTCAGCACCGCCGGAATATCGCGCGGGTTGGGAATCAGGATGTTCTTGCCCCCGGTGCGCATCGACAACATCATGTTCACCGTGAACGCAAAGATGTGATACAGCGGCAAGGCACAGACCGAGGTGGGTTGCTCGTTGGCAGGCACACGGGCCATGACAGGCGCATTCCAGGCCTCGGACTGCAGCACATTGGCAATCAGATTGCGGTGCAACAGCACCGCGCCTTTGGACACGCCCGTGGTGCCGCCTGTGTACTGCAAAACCGCCAGGTCGTCCGGCCCCAGGTCCGGCTCGGTCAATGCAGCCGATTGGCCCAGGGACAACGCCTCATTGAAGCGCGTGGCCAGGGGGAGTTGATAAGGCGGCACCAGTTTCTTGACCTTGCGCACCACATGATTGACCAACATGCCCTTCAACCAGCCGATGCGATCGCCCATGGCACACAACACCACATGCTGCACGGATGTGTTCGCCAGGCACTGTTGCAAGGTGGCGGCAAAATTTTCGATGATGACGATGGCCTTGGCACCCGCGTCCTTGAGTTGATGCTCCAGCTCGCGCGCGGTGTACAGGGGGTTGACGTTCACCACCACATAGCCTGCGCGCAAAATCGCCGCGACAGTCACGGGGTATTGCGGCACGTTGGGGAGCATGATGGCAATGCGGTCGCCGCGGGCCAAACCCAGCGATTGAAAGTACGCCGCGAGCGCCCGACTTTGCTGGTCCAGCGCGGCATAGCTCAGATCGCATCCGAGAAAGCTGTAAGCCACCCGATCGCCGAAGCGATCGAAGCTTTCGCGCATCAGTGCCACCAGCGATGAATAGGCTTGAAGGGGCAGATCGGCCGGCACCCCTTCGGGGTACGCGCTCAACCAGGGACGGTCGTCTGTCATGGGCTCTCCCGCCGTTTTATTCGATGGCTTTCACCATGTCTTCCACCACTTTTTTGGCATCACCAAACACCATCATGGTCTTGTCCATGTAGAACAGTTCGTTGTCCAGCCCGGCGTAGCCCGCTGCCATGGAACGCTTGTTCACGATGATGGTCTTGGCCTTGTACGCCTCCAGAATCGGCATGCCGTAAATCGGACTGCCTTTCACATGCGCGGCCGGGTTGACCACATCGTTGGCGCCCAGAATGATGGCCACATCAGCCTGGCCGAACTCGCCATTGATGTCTTCCATCTCGAACACCTGGTCATAGGGCACTTCGGCTTCAGCCAGCAGGACGTTCATGTGGCCCGGCATGCGGCCAGCCACCGGATGGATGGCGTATTTCACGCTGACACCCTTCTCGGTCAGCTTCGCAGCCAGCTCCTTGACGGCATGCTGTGCGCGCGCCACGGCCAGACCGTAGCCCGGCACGATGACCACGGTTTCGGCATTGCCCATCACAAATGCGGCGTCGTCGGCGCTGCCGCTCTTGACGTTGCGTTGCTGTTGCGCACCGGCGCTGGCCGTGCCGGCATCACCGCCAAAGCCACCCAGGATCACATTGAAGAACGAGCGGTTCATGGCCTTGCACATGATGTAGCTCAGAATCGCGCCAGAACTGCCCACCAGCGAACCGGCAATGATCAGCATGCTGTTGTTCAGCGAAAAGCCGATGCCAGCCGCCGCCCAGCCCGAATAGCTGTTGAGCATGGACACCACCACCGGCATGTCGGCCCCGCCGATGGGGATGATGATCAACACGCCCAGCACGAACGACAAGGCCAGCATCACCAGGAACGCGTCCCAGTTTTGCGTGAACATGAACACCAGCCCCAGACCGACGGTGGCCAAGCCGACAAACAGGTTGATCATGTGCTGCCCCTGGAACACCACGGGTGCGCCCTGGAACAAGCGGAACTTGTATTTGCCGGACAATTTGCCGAAAGCGATGACCGAGCCACTGAAGGTGATGGCGCCGATGGCGGCACCCAGGAACAGTTCGAGGCGGTTTCCGTTGGGAATCGGGTCGCCCGCTTTGGCAACGATCTGGAAAGCCTGGGGTTCGACCACTGCTGCCACAGCGATGAACACCGCCGCCAGACCGATCATGCTGTGCATGAACGCCACCAACTCAGGCATCTTGGTCATTTCGACGCGCTGCGCCATGATGGCACCGGCGGCACCCCCCACCAGCAGACCGAGCAGCACCCAGCCCAGTCCCAGGGCAGAGCCCGCCAGCTGAACGATCAAGGCCGCCGTGGTGAGCACGGCCAGTGTCATGCCCACCATCCCGAACACATTGCCGCGAATGGAGGTGGTGGGGTGGGACAGGCCCTTCAAGGCCTGGATGAAACAGATACTGGCGATCAGATAAAGCAGCGTGACAAGGTTCATGCTCATTTGGCATCTCCTTGCGCAGCCGGTGCTTTCTTTTCTTTCTTCTTGAACATTTCCAGCATGCGCCGCGTCACCAGAAAGCCGCCAAACACGTTGACAGCGGCCAGGGCAACGGCCAGCACGCCCATGGTTTTACCCAGCGTGGTTTCGGTGAGCGCTGCCGCGAGCATGGCACCCACGATGACGATGGCAGACACCGCATTGGTCACGGCCATCAAGGGCGTGTGCAGGGCCGGTGTGACCGTCCAGACCACGTGGTAGCCCACGTAGATGGCGAGCACAAAAATGATCAGATTGGTGAGGGTGGGAGAAACCAGTTCCATGCTTATTTCCTTTTCACCTCGCCGCCTTGCGTCATCAGACAGGCAGCGACGATGTCGTCTTCGAGATCAACTTTGAATGTGCCTTCCTTGTCGATCACCAGCTTGAGGAAGTCCAGTACGTTGCGCGCATAAAGCGAGCTGGCATCTGCCGCCACCAGGGCCGGCAGATTGGTCTCGCCGACCAGGGTCACACCATGCTTGACCACGGTCTTGCCGGCTTCGGTCAGCGGACAATTGCCCCCTTGCGGGGCGGCCAGGTCGACGATCACCGAACCAGCCTTCATGCTTTTGACCATGTCCTCGGTGACCAGCACCGGCGCCGCGCGACCCGGGATCAGCGCCGTGGTGATGACCACGTCAGCCTGCGCCACGCGTTTGGCAACTTCTGCCTTCTGGCGCTCCAGCCAGCTCGGCGGCATGGGGCGGGCGTAGCCCCCTACCCCTTCGGCGGCCTCTTTTTCTTCCTGGGTTTCGTAGGGCACGTCAATGAACTTGGCACCGAGCGACTCCACCTGCTCCTTGACGCTGGGGCGGACATCGGACGCCTCGATCACGGCACCCAGTCGCTTGGCGGTGGCAATCGCTTGCAAACCAGCCACACCAACCCCCAGAATCACCACGCGCGCGGCCTTGACAGTGCCTGCGGCGGTCATCAGCATGGGAAAGAAGCGCTGGTACTTGTCGGCCGCGATCATCACCGCTTTGTAGCCGGCAATGTTGGCCTGTGACGACAGAACGTCCATGCTCTGGGCCCGGGTGGTTCGCGGTGCGGCTTCCAGGGCGAAGCTGGTCAACTGGCCACGGGCCAGGCGCTGCAAGCCCTCGGCATCGAACGGGTTCAGCATGCCGACCAGGGCCGCGCCCGGCTTCATCATGGGCATTTCCGCCTCGGCGGGGGTTCGCACTTTCAAGACAAGATCAGCGCCAAAAGCGCCAGCGGCATCGGTGATCTCGGCCCCGGCGGCCTGGAAAGCATCGTCAGTGACGCTGGCGGCCAGGCCGGCACCCGACTGGATGCGCAGGGTGTGCCCCTGCGCCTTGAGTTTTTTGACCGTTTCAGGGGTCACCGCAACGCGGGTCTCGCCTGCCATGGTTTCGGCGGGAACGCCAATCAGCATGGGTTGTCTCCTTGTCCCAGGCATGACCAGGATGCCGGGTTTTGTTGTGGATAGCGTTTTTCTGAGCCCAAGCTTACATGAGTTTTTCTTAATTTCAACTGCTTCGCATCAATGTTGCAGGGCCTGCGAAAATAGCCCCATGACGATCCGATGGAAACCCAGTGTCACCGTGGCCGCCCTCATCGAACATGGGGGGCGCTACCTTTTGGTGGAAGAGCAAACCCCGGAAGGGCTGCGTTTGAACAATCCGGCCGGGCACCTCGATCCCGGCGAGTCTCCGCTGATGGGCTGCGCCCGGGAAGCGCTGGAAGAGACCACACACCAATTCACACCGACGGCGCTGGTAGGCGTTTACCTGTCCCGCTTTCACCGCCCGGCACGCCCTGGGCATGCGGCGGAAGACATCACCTATCTGCGCTTTGCCTTTTGCGGCCAGCTGGGTGACGTGGTGCCTGGCCGCCAGCTTGACCAGGGGATTGTTCGCACCGTCTGGCTCACGCCCCAGGAAATTCGGGACAGCGCAGACCGGCATCGCAGCCCGCTGGTGGTACGTTGCATGGAAGACCATCTGCGTGGCCAACGCTATCCGATGGACCTGATCTACACCGATCCCACCGTGCTGGCCTAAGCTGACTTGCGGTTCACCAGCACAATACCGATGGCAACGCCGGTCAAGGCCGCCATCAGCCCAGGCGTGAGGGTTTCGCCCAGCCACAAGGTGCCAAAGAGCAACGCAAAAATCGGCGTCAGAAAAACAAACACGCTGATCTTGGTGGCGGGGTAGTGCGCGAGCATCCACATCCAGGTCAGATAACTGGCAAAAGCACCCACGAAGGTCTGCAAAAACAGGGACAACCAGGCAAAACTGCTGATGTCCAGCGTGGGCCGCTCACCCAGCCCCCAGGCCACAAAGGGCAGAACCAGGGCACTGATCGCGACCTGGTAGAACAGCACTTTCTCGGGTGACAGGCTGGACAGGCGACTGGCCCGAATGACCACCGTCGTGAGTCCCCAGAAAGCGCCGGCGGCCACGGCCAGCAGATCGCCCAGCCAGGCCAGGTCACGCCCAAGGCTCTGGATCAGGCCATCACGCAAGGCAAAGGCCGATGCCACAAAAGCCAGCCCCAAACCCAGCCACTGCACCGGCCGCATGCGCTCGTTCTTGAGCCACAAAGGCAGAAACAATGCCACCCAAAACGGCGCCGTGTAGAGAAAAATCGTGAGCCGTGATGCACTGGTGTATTTCAGCCCCAGGTACATGCAAACGAACTCGGCGGAAAACAGCACCCCGGCCAGCAGGCCCGCCTTGAAAGAGCCATCGGCCTGCCACAAAGGGATGTTTCGCACGCGGCACCACACCCAGAGTGTGAGCGCGGACCCGATGAAGCGCAAAGCGGCCTGGGACACCGCCGGCACTTCGGACAAAGTGGCTTTGACCAGCACCTGTTGCCAACCCCAAAACAGGCAACACACCAACAGCAGCGAAATCGCCAGCCAATCAAGGTGGGTGCGTCGTGTATTCATGGAAGGCTTGTCATAATGGATTGCTTAAAGGATAACCTTTCCATGCTGCAAGAACGAATTGAACCCGCCTGGCTTGACGCTTTCGAGACCGTGCTGAGCCGATGTGCCGTGAAGGCTGGCGACACTGTGGCCATTCTGTGCGAAACGCAAAGCCGCCCCATCCTGCCCGAATTGGCCCGGCTGGCTGCGGCGCGGCTGAAAGCGCAGGCCTTTGTGTTGCAACTCACCAGCGTGCCGGCCAGTGGCGCACCGGTGATCCGCTCCACCGGTGCCTCCACGGCCTTGCAGCAGATCGGACCCGTGGTCCAGGCACTGGCCAGCAGCACGCTGGTGGTGGATTGCACCGTCGAGGGGCTGATGCACGCACCGGAGCTGCCCGCCATCCTCAAGGGCGGCGCGCGCGTGATCTACATCAGCAACGAACATCCGGAAGCCCTGGTTCGGCTGATGCCGGACGACGCCACAGAACAACGTGTGAAAGAGCATGTCAAGCGCCTGCGGGCCACCCGTCGCATGCAGGTGCGCTCCGCAGCCGGCAGCGATCTGGACATCAACCTGCAAGGTGCCGTGGCCGGTGGCAACTGGGGCTTCACCACCCGGGCGGGCACCATGACGCATTGGCCCGGAGGACTGGCGCTGGCGTTTCCCCAGGCGGGCAGCGTCAATGGCACCCTGGTGCTGGCACCCGGCGATGTGAACCTGACTTTCAAGCGCTACTTGGAACGTCCGGTGACGCTGACCATTGAGAACGATTACGTGACCCGCATCGAGGGCGATGGCGTGGATGCAGAATTGATGCGCAGCTACATCGCCGCCTGGGGCGACCGCGAAGCCTACGCGGTCAGTCATGTGGGCTACGGCCTCAACGAAGGCGCCCGATGGGACAGCATGGCCGGTTATGACAAGCGCGACTTCAACGGCACCGAGTTGCGCGCCTTCGCTGGCAATTTTTTGTACAGCACCGGCGCCAATGAGTTTGCCAACCGCTACACCCTGGGCCATTTCGACCTCCCCCTGCGCGGCTGCACGGTTCAACTGGATGGCATCACCGTGGTGGATCAAGGGCGCCTGGTCGCATGAGCACCATTCCGCATTACTCGACCCTGGGCTCGGGCCCCACCATCTTGATGCTGCACGGCATCGGGGGGGGCCATCTCGCTTTTGCGCCGCAGCTGGAAACGCTGGCTCAGGCAGGCTTTCGTGCCGTTGCCTGGGACATGCCGGGCTACGGCCACAGCGCGCCCATCGAGCCTTACACCTTCAAAGGTCTGGCCGAGCGCTGCATCCACTTGATTGAAAGCCTGATGCCCGCCGGTCGCCCACCGTTGACGCTGCTGGGCCACAGCATGGGCGGCATGGTGGCACAGGAGGTGATCGTGCGCCGACCCGACCTGGTCGGGCGTCTGGTCCTGTGTGGCACCTCCAGCTCTTTTGGCAAGCCGGACGGGGACTGGCAGCGGCGATTTGTGCAGGAGCGCTCGGCCCCACTGGATGCTGGCCAAACCATGGGGGATGTCGCGCGTACCCTGGTGCCCGGCATGGCTGGCCCGCAAGCCCTACCCGAAGGATTGCGCCTGGCCGAGCACTGCATGTCACTGGTCAGCCCCGGCACCTACCGGCGTGCACTGGAAGCGCTGGTGACCTTCAACCGCAGAGAAGCCTTGCAACTGATTGGCGTGCCCACCTTGTTGATCGCAGGTGAAAACGACCCCAATGCGCCGCCAACGGTGATGCAAAAAATGGCCGAAAAAATTCCCGGCAGCCGCTATGCCGAGATGGCCGGCATTGGCCATCTGATGAATCTGGAAGCACCGGATGCGTTTGATCAGCTGTTGATCGAATTTTTGCGAACGCCCTTGCAACATCGGGTGCACTGAATTCCTGTGTCCTGGTTTTCCCTCAAACCTGAGTGACAAGCGGGGTTGGCTTCGAACGATACACTGGCCCCATCAGCTCTGATTAGCCTTGAGGGGACACCGTGAATCCACAAAACTTGCGTTTTGGCAGTGGCCAGGCCGTGCGCCGGCTGGAAGATGAACAATTGCTCAAGGGCACCGGTGTGTACACCGATGACGTGACCTTGCCTGGACAAACCCGGCTGTGCTTTGTCCGCTCACCCTATCCGCATGCCCGCATTGTGTCGATCGACACCTCTGCCGCCAAGGCCATGCCAGGTGTGCATCTGGTGGTGACCGGTGCCGAGTTGAAAGCCCAGGGTGTCAAGCCGATGGCGCGCCCGGTGAACTTCAAGCGTGCCGATGGCAGCCCGCCGGCCTCGCCGGACCGCCACATTCTGGCCGCAGACCGCGTCCGTTTTGTCGGTGAGGCCCTGGTGGCCGTGGTGGCCGATACCGAACAGCAAGCCCGTGATGCCGCAGAAGCCGTTCACATCGAATTCGAAGAGCTGCCATGTGCTGTCACGCTGGACGACGCCCTGGCGGCCGATGCCCCGCTGATTTCCGACAGCCCCGACAACCGCGTGGCCGAAACCCGCTATGGCGATGCGCAAGCCGCCGCACAGGCTTTTGCCAAGGCCGCCCATGTCGTCAAGCTGGACATCACCAACCAGCGCTTGGTTGCGCTGACGCTGGAGCCTCGCAGCGTGCAGGCCTACATCGACGAAGGCCGTGTCACGGTTCGCATGAGCACCCAGATGCCATCGGGCATCCGTACGCAAGTCTCTGACCTGCTGGGCATTCCGGCAGAAAAAGTGCGCGTCATCGTGGGTGATGTGGGTGGTGGCTTCGGCATGAAAACCGGCGCTTATCCAGAGGACATCGTGGTGGCCTACTGCGCCAACACGCTGCAACGCCCGGTCAAATGGGTCGCGGACCGCAGTGAAGACTTTTTGAGCAGCGCCCATGGGCGCGACATCATCAGCCAGGGCGAACTGGCATTGGACGCCAACGGCAAGATTCTGGCCCTGCGCATTCACAACCGCGCCAACGTCGGCGCCTATCCCGGCATGACCGGTGTGGCCATTCAGGTGATGATTGGTCCCTGGGTGCAGACCAGCGTGTATGACATTCAGCTGATCGACTTCCACTTCACTGCCGTCATGACCAACACGGCACCGACGGGCGCTTACCGGGGTGCAGGCCGCCCCGAAGCCATCTACAACATCGAGCGCCTGATGGACGAAGCTGCGCGACAGACGGGCATAGACCGTCTGGAGTTGCGTCGTCGCAACTTCATCCAGCCGGCCCAAATGCCCTACAAGAACCCCATGGGCCAGACCTATGACACGGGCGCTTTCGAGTCGGTGATGAATCAAGGTGTGAAGCTGGCTGACTGGTCCGGTTTTGACAAGCGCGCCGCCGAATCCGCCTCGCGAGGTCTCTGGCGCGGCCTGGGCATCGCCACTTTCCTGGAATGGACCGGCGGCAATGCGCTTGAAGAAAACGTCAATGTGCGTGTCATGGCCGATGGCGTGATCGAGGTGTTCAGCGCCGTCAATGCCATGGGCCAGGGCATCGCCACCACGCTGGCGCAGCTGGTGGTGGATGTGTTCGATGTGCCCCTGGACAAGGTGCGCGTGGTGCTGGGCGACACCGACCGGGGCAATGGCTTTGGCAGCGCTGGCTCACGCTCCCTGTTCACCGGCGGCTCGGCGGTCAGCGTGGGCTCCGCCAAGACATTGGACAAGGCACGCGAGCTCGCGGCCGAGGCGCTGGAAGCCTCTGCGGCCGACTTGCAATATGAAACCGGCACGTTCAAGGTGGCCGGCACCGATCTGAAAATTTCCCTGGGCGAGGTGGCCCAGCGCCAGCCCAGCCATCGCATTGAGCTGAACTCCACCACCGCAGCCAGCGGTCCGACCTGGCCCAATGGCTGTCATGTCTGCGAGGTGGAAGTGGACCCACAAACCGGTGACACGCGGGTTGTGGCCTATGCCTCCGTGAATGACGTGGGCCGGGTGGTCAACCCCATGATCGTGCGCGGTCAGCTCGATGGTGGCGCGGTGCAAGGCATTGGCCAGGCCCTGTGCGAGCAGGTGGTCTATGACCGCGAAACCGGGCAGCCTGTCACAGGCAGCCTGATGGACTACGCCGTGCCGCACGCTGACATCATGCCGCGCATGTTTGTCACCGAGATGGACGAGAACACCCCTTGCAAGAACAATGTGCTGGGTGTCAAAGGCGTGGGTGAGCTGGGCACCATCGGTGCCACACCGGCGGTGGTCAATGCCGTTGCCGACGCACTGGCGCGCAACGGCCATGGCGCATTGGCACCCCGTTTGCAAATGCCCCTGACCGCTCCGCGTGTGTGGTCGCTGCTCAACGGCGGCTAAGCCGCCCCGCGGCAAGCGCCTGATCAGCTCAGGTGCTTGCCGACGATGCCGGCCAACTCGAACATCGTCACCTGGTCCTTGCCAAACACGTCCCTGAGTTTGGCATCGGCATTGATGGCGCGCTTGTTGGCTGCGTCTTGCAATCCCTGCGCCTTGATGTAGTCCCACAGCTTCTTGATGACCTCGGTGCGGGCCACGGCTTCGGCGCCGATCACGGCAGCCAGTGCAGGGCTGGGCGTCAAGCCAGCAGAAGGGGCTCGCGGCTTTTTCTCACGCACGGGCTTGGCTGTCTTGGCCGCGGTTTTCTTGGCGGCCCCCTTTTTGGCGGCGGTTTTGCCGACTGCAGGCGTCTTGGCGGTAACGCCACCGGCAGTTTTGCGCGGTGGGTACTTGCTGGCACGCGGCTCGAACTGGAACGCCACCTTGCCCGCCTCCGGATCCCAGGCCAAATAGGCCTTGAAGGCGCGGCGGGTGCGCATGCTCACAAATTTGTCGAGCAGATCGGTTTTACCGGTTTCCAGCAGCTTGCGCATCTGTTCCGCAGCCACGGGCTGCTGCAGAATGATCTTGCCGCTCTTGAAATCACAACTCGGCGTGGCCTGCGCATGGGTAGGGACGGCTTTTTCGCAGACATAGTTGCTGCCGTGCTCACGCACCTGGGCCCCACACTTCGGACAGGCTCCCAGGGCTTCGCTGGCGCTGAAATCGACCAACTCGCCAGTCTCTTCGGCATTCTTGTCGTCACCAAAGTCGAATTCCAGCTTCCAGTTCTGTTCTTCCTCGTTGAACTTCAAAACAATTTCCGCCGTGAAGGGCCAGCCGGCCTTGGATCGGAACCCTTCCAGAGGGCCAATCTTCTTGTGGGCGAGGAAGTCCTCCACTTCTGCTTGCTCGAACGCCCGGCCAGCGGGGGTCTTTCCGAACGAGAAGCCACAGCCCTCGCTCTGGCCGTCGGCACCGGTGCAGGCATAGCGGCGATAGTTCTCTTTCACCTGGCCACTACACTTGGGGCACGGTGTACGCAGCGTGACATAGTCGCCGGGGACCGTGTCCCGGTCATATTCCTTGGCCTTCTTCACGATGTGCTCGGTCATGGCAGCGATTTCGCGCATGAAGGCATCGCGACTGAGTTTGCCTTGCTCCATCAGCGCCAGCTTGTGCTCCCACTCGCCGGTCAGGGCCGGCTTGGACAACTCCTCCACACCCAGACCGCGCAACAGGGTCATCAACTGGAAAGCCTTGGCGGTGGGAATCAGTTCGCGGCCATCGCGCAGCATGTACTTTTCTGTCAGCAGGCCTTCAATGATGGCCGCGCGGGTGGCCGGCGTACCCAGCCCCTTCTCCTGCATGGCTTCGCGCAACTCGTCATCTTCGACCAGCTTGCCTGCACCTTCCATGGCACCCAGCAAGGTGGCTTCGGTGTAACGTGCGGGCGGACGGGTTTTCAAGGCCTTGGGCGTGACCGTCTCGGTCAGTGCCAGCTCGCCCGGTTGAACGGCCACCAGCACCTTGCCGGACTCATCGTCATCCTGCGCCTCTTTGCCATAAATGGCCAACCAGCCCGGCTTGACCAGGACTTTGCCATCGGTACGGAAATGATGTTTCTGCCCCTGGTGACTGACCTGGCTGATGCGGGTCGTCACCTGGTATTCGGCCGAGGGAAAGAACACCGCCATGAAGCGGCGAACCACCAGATCATACAATTTTTGCTCAGCCTCGGACAACCCGCTGGGGGCCTGCAATGTTGGGATGATTGCAAAGTGATCGCTGACTTTGGCGTTATCGAACACCCGCTTGGATGGACGGATGTAATCGTTGTTCAGCGCGGTCAGGGCATAGGGTGCCAGGTGCCGCAAACCGCTGTCAGCCAACATCTCGAAGGTCTGACGCACGGTGGGCAGGTAGTCTTCCGGCAGATGGCGTGAATCGGTACGCGGGTAAGTCAAGGCCTTGTGGCGCTCGTACAGGCTTTGCGCCAGAGCCAGCGTGGTCTTGGCGGAGAAACCGAAACGACCGTTGGCCTCGCGCTGCAAAGACGTCAAATCGAACAGTCCCGGCGCCGCCTGGGTGCTGGGCTTGCTTTCTTCCGTGACGGTGGCCGGCTGGCCACGAACGGCATCGGCAATCGCCAGGGCTTCGGCGTGGGACCACACACGATCGGCCTTCTTTTCAGGGTCGTTCTCGTCTTTTTGGTGCTGCGGATGAATCCACTTGCCCGCATACTCGCCCGCCACCACCTGGAAATCGGCGTGGATTTCCCAGTAATCGCGGCTGACGAATTTGCGAATCTGTTCTTCCCGCTCGACCACAACGCTGAGCGTGGGGGTCTGGACGCGTCCCACGGTGGTCAGAAAGAAGCCGCCATCACGGGAATTGAAGGCCGTGAAAGCACGCGTGCCATTGATGCCGACCAGCCAGTCAGCCTCGGAGCGGCTGCGGGCGGCATCGGCCAGGCCCTGCATCTGCTTCTCCGTGCGCAGGGCTTCGAACCCGTCACGAATGGCTTGCGGCGTCATGGATTGCAGCCACAAGCGCTTGACGGGCTTGTCCACGGGCTTTTTGCCGCCCGCGTATTGCTCGATCAAGCGAAAGATCAGCTCGCCTTCGCGCCCCGCGTCACAAGCGTTGATCAGGGCGGTGACGTCCTTGCGCTTGACCTGTTTGACCACCGCATTCAGTCGCGACTTGGTCTTGTCCACAGGCTTGAGATCAAAGAAGGGCGGGATCACCGGCAAGTGGGCAAAGCTCCACTTGCCGCGCTTGACGTCATAGGCCTCGGGCGCCTGAATCTCCACCAGGTGGCCCACGGCACTGGTCACCACATAGCTGTCATTTTCGAAATGGTCTTCATGCTTTTCAAATTTGCCGGCCACCGGCGTGAGCGCCCGGACGATGTCCTGCGCAACCGATGGTTTCTCAGCGATGACCAGTGTCTTGCTCATGCGTATGCATTCCTTGTTTCTTGCTTACTGTACCAACTGTCGAGGACATCCCCGATGTGCTTCTACAATCAGTCCCTCGCGCGCACGCGCGCACGTGTGTACGTATTCAACTTAACAGAGTTTTTCCGTGGCTTCAAAATCCCCTGCTTCCCATCGCCGAATTCAGACCCGCCGCTCCGGCGTTCATGGCAAGGGGGTGTTCGCGGTCGCACCCATCGCCGAAGGGGAAACCATCATCGAGTACGTGGGCGAGATCATCAGCTGGAAGGAAGCACAGCGCCGCCATCCGCACGACCCGAACGATCCCAACCACACCTTTTATTTCCATGTGGACGAAGACCGGGTGATCGATGCCTTGCATGGCGGCAACTCGTCTCGCTGGATCAACCATTCCTGCAACCCCAATTGCGAGGCCGACGAGCAAGAGGGTCGGGTGTTCATCAAGGCCTTGCGCAACATCGCCGCAGGAGAGGAACTGAGCTACGACTACGGGCTCATCATTGACGAGCGCTACACGCCCAAGCTCAAGGCCGAATACCCGTGCTGGTGCGGTGCTCGCCAGTGCCGAGGCACCTTGCTGGCGCCCAAGCGCCGTCGCTGAACACCCATGCACTGGCCTGCCGAAGATCTCTGGCTGGCAATGTCGCCACAGTTGCCGGGGTTTTCGGTGGAAGTGCTGCCCACGATTGACTCGACCAACAGCGAATTGATGCGGCGTGCACGCGCCGGTCAGACCGATCCGGTGCTTCTGGTGGCCGAACAGCAAACCGCAGGCCGCGGTCGGCTGGGTCGACAATGGCAAAGCGAGGCTGGCAACTCCCTGACTTTTTCGCTGGGCCTGCCCTTGGCACCAAACGATTGGTCCGGCCTGTCGTTGGCGATCGGCTGGGCCATCGTCAACGCGCTGGACCCCCTGGAACAGTACGGCTTGGGCTTGAAGTGGCCCAATGATTTATGGCTCATGCCCCGTCAAGCTGCGCAGACACATCCGCGCAAGCTGGCCGGCATCCTGGTGGAAACAGCAGCGCCCGCCCTGGCAGCGTCGATGCCGCCCGGCATTCGCTATTGCGTGATGGGGGTGGGCATCAACCTTCAAACCCCGCCAGCCACCGACAACCCGATCGCCCCGGTTGGCTTGCGCGAATTCGATCCGCAAGCGACTCCGGCGAACGTGCTGATGCGCATTGCACCCGACTTGATGGCCACCGCGCTGGCTTTCGAGCAACAGGGGTTTGCCCCATTTCAGGCCTTGTTCAACCAGAAGGATGTCCTGTACGACCTGCCTGTGAAGCTCTCTGATGGCCAGGAAGGCATCGGGCAGGGCGTGAACGACAAAGGCGAACTGCTGATCGCACAAGGCAACACGGTGCTTCGGGTTCACAGTGCGGAAGTCAGCGTTCGCCCCCGCTGAAAGCCCCAAGCAACCCAGGGCCTGCTTAACTTGAAGGGCTGCGCAGGGTCCGACTCAGCAGGATGACGGGCAACAAGCCCACCAACACCAAGGCCAGCGAAGGCAATGCCGCCTCCCCCAAACGCTCATCGCGCGCCAACTGGTAGGCCATGACCGCCAAGGTGTCGGTGTTGAAAGGCCGCAACACCAGGGTGGCGGGCAGCTCTTTCATGACATCGACCAGCACCAGCAACAGCGCAGCAGCCGTCGAGCGTTTGAGCAGCGGCGCATGCACGCGCCGCACCAAACCCCAGCCGGCCACACCCAGCATGCGCGCGCTCTCGTCCAGACTGGCTGGCACCCGGGCGTAACCACTTTGGATCGACTGCAATGCCACCGCCACAAAACGAACCAGGTAAGCCCACACCAGCGCCAGCACCGTGGCCGTCATCCAGTAACCCGCCTGCATTTGCGGCCAGGTGGCCTGCAACCAGCCCACCGGCAATAACAAACCAACAACGATGACCGCGCCTGGCACGGCATAACCCAGCCCCGCAAGCTGCACGGCCCAGCGGGTGCTCCAATGAGACGTCTGCCGGCTTTGAAACGCGAGCAACCCCGCCAGCGCCACCGCCAGCACTGCGGTGACTGCACCCAATTGCAAACTGTTCATGGCCCAGACAGGGAAGCGATCCCAGGGCAACTGAACCGCCTCATCCGACTGCAGCAAGGCATGCCCCATGATGCCCAGCGGAAGCGCAAAACCCAACAGCACCGGCATGCTGCAAAGAAACACCGCCAACCCTTCGGCCCAACCGCGCAAACGAATCGGCTGCGCCTCGCGATTGACACGCGCGCCGCGGCCAGCAGCAAAGCGCATGCGCGATTGGGCGCGTTGCTCGACCCACAGAATCAGGGCCACGGTGAACAGCAGCAGGGTCGCCAACTGGGCGGCCGCGATGCGGTTGTCCATCACCAACCAGGCCTTGTAAACCCCGGCCGTGAACGTCTGGATGCCAAAATAACTGGACACACCAAAGTCTGCCAAAGTCTCCATCAGCGCCAGCGCCGTGCCCGCTGCAATGGCAGGACGCGCCAAAGGCAGGGCCACGCTCACAATGCGACGGCGCAAAGGCGCGCCGAGCAAACGGGCCGCCTCCATCAGGTGGGTGGCACGCTCGGCCAGGGCGCTGCGCGCAAGCAAGTACACATACGGATACAAGGCCAGGGTGAAAACAACCGCCGCACCCCACAAACTGCGCACTTCAGGCAAGACCCGCCCTTTCCAGCCCAACCACTCGCGCAAAGCGGACTGCGCCAGCCCACTGTATTGAAGAAAGTCGGTATAGGCGTAGGCGACCACATAAGCCGGCATGGCCAACGGCAGCAACAGCGCCCACTCCAGAACGCGACGTCCTCGAAATTCGAACAGGGTCACCAGCGCGGCAGACACCGTGCCCATGCTGACCACGCCCAGCGTGACCCAAAGGCACAGGACCAAGCTGGTGGCGGCATAGTCCAGCAGGACTGTGCCGGCCATCTCGCTCAAAATGGCCTGGGACGCGGCCGACCACTGTCCCCACGATGCCAGGACCGTGAGCACAGGCAGTGCCAGCACGCTCACCGCCCCCCACAATAACCAGCGCGACAGTTGCATTGGAAAACCACTCGTCCCCATCGAATTGAAGAAGGCATTGTAGGCAGACACCCCATCGCCCCGCTTGACAGCCTTGCTTCTCTACAATCCAACCCATGTTTCTCCAAGTGACGCAATTGCAGGTGCAGTACCCGGGGCGCAGCCGCGCAGCGGTGGATCATGTCTCGCTGGGCCTGCGCGCGGGCGATGTGGGGGTGTTGATCGGTCCTTCGGGTTGCGGCAAGACCACCTTGTTGCGTGCGGTCGCTGGCCTGGAGCAAGTCACCGCAGGCGACATCCGCCTGGCCAATGCCGTGGTCAGCAGCGCCAGTGTGCATGTGCCTGCGCAAGCGCGCCGCATCGGGATGGTGTTTCAGGACTACGCCCTGTTTCCTCATCTGAGCGTGGGCGACAACGTGGGCTTTGGCCTGCACCATTTGCCACGCAGCGAAAAAACGCACCGCATCCAGGAGGTTTTGAAGCTGGTGGGGCTGCAAAGCAGCACGGACCGTTACCCGCACGAACTCTCTGGCGGGCAACAGCAGCGCGTCGCCCTGGCAAGGGCCCTGGCACCGCAACCTCAGCTGCTCTTGCTGGATGAGCCCTTTTCCAATCTGGATGTGGATCTGCGCGAACGCCTGGCGCATGAAGTGCGCGGCATCCTTAAGGAGGCCCAGACCACGGCGCTGTTTGTCACCCACGACCAAATGGAAGCCTTCGCAGTGGGCGATGTCATTGGTGTCATGTCCGAAGGTCGCCTGCATCAATGGGACGATGCCTACAACCTGTACCACCGTCCCGCCACCCGCTTTGTCGCGGACTTCATTGGCCATGGCGTTTTTGCCCCCGCCACCGTGCGCCGGGTCGATCAGCAGGTGATCGTGCAAACCCCGCTGGGCGAGCTGACCGATGTGGCTGAAGGTCCGTTGCCTTGCCACTTTGAGGATGGCGAATGCGATGTGCTGCTGCGCGCTGACGACATCGTCCACGATGACGATGCACCGGTCAAAGCGCAAATCGTACGCAAGGCATTTCGCGGCTCCGAGTTTTTATACACCTTGCAACTGTCATCTGGCCAGACCGTGATGGCGCATGTCCCCAGCCACCACGACCATAAGATCGGCGAATGGATTGGCATCCGCGCCCAGGTGGATCACGTGGTGACCTTTCATCGGGCCTGCCCGTTGCAAGGCCGTGAGCTTTGCCAGATGCCATGCGCGCCCAAGACCGAGTGCGCGCCGCTGACGTTCCACCCTCCCACCTGACTCACTTTCGGAGACCTTTGCATGCGCATGAAACTCTATTTTTCTCCGGGCGCCTGTTCTTTTGTGCCCCATGTCCTGCTCGAAATGAGCGCAAGCACCTACGAGCCCGTCATGGTCAAGCTGCACAAAGGCGAGCAATACGGTGATGACTACAAAGCCATCAACCCGCGAAGCCAGGTGCCGGTCCTGGAGCACCAGGGGCAGGTGATCACGCAGATCGTGGCCATTTGCCAGTACCTGGACATGTCATTCCCACAAGCCCATTTTCTCCCGCAAGCGCCGCTGGCGCGGGCCAAGGCCCTGGAGACGCTGGCCTGGATGAACAACACGGTGCATCCGACGTTCACACACATCTTCATGCCGAACAAGTTCAGCGATCAGGCCGAGGTTCAGGCCCACATCAAAGCCTTCGCCATTCCGCAATACCGCAAGATGCTGGAGGAATTGCAGGATCTGGTGAACCAGGCCTCGGCACAAGGTGCCGACTGGCTGGCGGGCGCGCACTTCGGCCCGCTAGACGCTTATGCCCTCACGCTGACGCGCTGGGGCAGCATCGCCGGCATCAACCCCGAGGACATGCCCAGCCTGTGGGCCTTTGTCCAGAAAGTGGCAGCGCAACCGGCTGTGCAACGCGTGATCGAGCGCGAGCGCCTGCAGTTGAACCTTTACAAGCCAGGCTGAGCCTGCGCTTTTTGCGCCGGAAAGCGCACGGTGAACTTGGCACCCGGGGGCTGTCGCCCGGGTTGCGCGTCTTCCAGGATCACTGTGGCACCGTGTTGCTGGGCAATCTGCAGAACAATGGGCAAACCCAGGCCTGAGCCATCGGCCTCGGTGCCCAGCACACGGTAAAACGGCTGAAACACCAGATCCCGCTCTGTCTCCGGTATGCCAGGTCCGGAGTCTTCCACCTGCAACACCACCACCTGACCAAAGCGGTCCGCCAGGACACGCGCCGTCACCACGCCTGGCTGCGTCTGCGATGAAGGGGTGTAGTTGATCGCGTTGTCGATCAGATTGCGAATCAGCTCTTTGAGCAGGGTCGGGTTCGCCTCCAGCATCACGCCGACGCCGTCCAGCGTCAAACCCTCATAGCCCAGATCAATGTGCCGGTCCATGGCGCGCGGCAGCGAATCCTGGATCACATCCATCACCAGCGCCACCAGGTTGCAAGGCTGGCGTGCGATCACCGCCCCACCACTTTCCGCACGGGCCAAGGCCAGCAGTTGATTGACCGTGTGCGTGGCACGAATGCTGGCGCGTCCAATGTGCTTGAGTGACTGCTTGAGCTCCTCGGCGCTGGAGTCTTCCCGCTGCGCCAGATCGGCCTGCATGCGCAAGCCAGCCAGAGGGGTTTTCAGTTGATGCGCGGCATCGGCCAGAAATCGTTTCTGCGTGGCAATCGAGTCCTTCAGTCGCAACAGCAAATCGTTGATCGACGACACCAGCGGTGCCACCTCGATAGGCACAACCTGATCGTCCAGTGGACTCAGATCGTCCGGTTTCCGACGCCGAATGCGCTCCTCCAACCGGTTCAAGGGCTGGATGCCACGCGCCAAAGCCAGCCAAACCAGCAGAACCGCCAGCGGCAAGATCACGAACTGGGGCAGCATCACGCCCTTGATGATTTCCGTGGCCAGCACAGAACGCTTTTCCAGCGTTTCGGCCACTTGCACCAGCACCGGCTTGGCGTGCGGCAAATCAACCCAGACCCAGAGGTAGGCCACGCGCACCGCCGCACCACGAATTTCGTCATCGCGCAAGCGCACTTCGCCACTGATGGGCTTTTCGTCATCCGGAGGCAGTGGGAAATCGCGCTCACCACTGACGAATTCGCCACGCGCACCCAGAACCTGGTAGTAGATCAGGTCAGCATCGTCGGCGCGCAAAATCTCCCGCGCTGGTTGAGGCAGATTGAACAGCACGCGCTGCTGGTCATGCCGCACCAGTTGCGCCAGGGCCTGGACGTTGTACTCCAGGCCACGGTCAAAGGGGCGACTGGCAATGCCCTGCGCCACCAGCCATGTCAGGACCAGGCTGATGGGCCACAGCAGCAGCAGTGGCGTGAGCATCCAGTCCAGAATCTCACCGAAGAGGGAACGCTGTTCGCGTTGAAACAGTTTCACGAGGGCGTCAACAGCACGGCGCTGCGATCATCCAGGAATTTTTTCAAGGCAATAACCCAGGCCCCGGACTGTGGCAATGCGGATCGGACCTTTCTCGATCTTTTTGCGCAGGCGATGGATGTAGACCTCGATGGCGTTGTTGCTCACCTCCTCACCCCACTCGCACAAACGCTCGACCAACTGGTCTTTGCTGACCAGGCGTCCCGCGCGTTGCAACAGCACTTCCAGCAAGCCCAATTCGCGCGCGGACAACTCGATCATCTTGCCGTCGATGGTGGCGACGCGACCCGCCTGGTCGTAGACCAGGGGGCCGTGCTTGATGGCCGAGGTGGTGCCTCCCATGCCACGGCGCGTGAGTGCCCGCACCCGCGCTTCCAGTTCCTGCAAGGAAAAAGGTTTGGCCATGTAGTCATCGGCACCGTAATCCAGGCCTTTGACGCGCTCTTCCACACTGTCCGCCGCTGTGAGGATCAGCACGGGGACGGCACTGCCGCGCGCGCGCAATCGTTTCAAAACTTCCAGGCCATGCATCTTGGGCAGGCCCAGGTCCAGAATGAGGAGATCGAACTCATCGGTGGTCATCAAGGCAGCGTCAGCCTCTGTGCCACTGGCCACATGGTCCACCGCAGCGCCAGACGCCCGCAGGGTGCGCAACAGGCCATCGGCCAACACTTGGTCATCTTCGGCGATGAGTATGCGCATGGTGTCTCCTTTGGGTGATGACGGCACTTTGAAACATTCTAGGCGGGCTTTCCTCTCAGCGATAGGCACCCGCATACGCTTCCAAGCCAATGCTGATCACCGTGGCCACCTCGGCGCCGACCTCCTGGCGAAACTCAGCCTCGGCCTGCGCCACCGCCCATTCAAAAGCCTTCAGCCATGCCAGCCCATTGGCGGTGAAGGCTATTTTCCGGGCCCGCTTGTCAACAGGATCGGCCTCGCGCGTCACCAAACCCCAGGCTTCTGATTGATCAATCAGGTCCCCCATGGCTTGCTTGCTCATGCCCGCGCTTTGCGCCAGCTCGCTCAGACGCGATCCATTCAATCCCAAATGCCGCGTGATGTGAATATGGGCAGCACTGACCTGACGCCGCTGTGCCAGGTTGGCCAGCGCCAATGGCACTTCTTCGTGATGCGCCATCAGGTGCAGCACCCGATCGTCGAAGCGGCGCATGGCTTGTCCAAGCAATCGCCCCAAATGCAATTGCCGCCAATCTTGTGTGGGTTCAGAGGTCAAAGCGCTCATCCGCATATAGTAAGGCAAACTGACAAAAAAATCTGTTTACCAATTGCAATGCCTTGCGTTAAAGTACTGTTCAAGCATCCAGCCTGTGATTTGAAACAGCCCAGGCTTCATATTCAACCCGTTGATTTTTAAGGAGATTTTCATGGACGCACCCGTCAAAGGCCTGGCCGCCAACAGCGAGAAAGGCAAAGCCCTGCAAGCCGCTCTGGCACAAATCGAAAAGCAGTTTGGCAAAGGCACCATCATGCGCCTGGGCGAAGGCGAAGTCATTGAAGACATCCAGGTGGTCTCCACCGGCTCCCTGGGCCTGGACATCGCCTTGGGCGTGGGCGGGTTGCCACGAGGCCGGGTGGTTGAAATTTATGGTCCGGAATCTTCCGGCAAAACCACCCTGACCTTGCAGGTCATTGCCGAAATGCAAAAACTGGCCGGCACCTGCGCCTTTGTCGATGCCGAGCACGCGCTGGACATTCAGTACGCCCAAAAGCTCGGCGTCAACCTGCAAGACCTGCTGATCTCACAGCCCGACACTGGCGAACAAGCCCTGGAAATTGTCGACAGCCTGGTGCGCTCGGGTGCGGTGGACCTGATCGTCGTGGACTCGGTCGCCGCACTCACGCCCAAAGCCGAACTCGAAGGCGAAATGGGCGACTCCCTGCCCGGTCTGCAGGCACGCCTGATGAGCCAGGCACTGCGCAAGCTCACTGCCACCATCAAAAAGACCAATTGCATGGTCATCTTCATCAACCAAATTCGCATGAAGATCGGCGTGATGTTCGGCAGCCCCGAAACTACCACCGGCGGCAACGCGCTGAAGTTCTATGCATCGGTGCGCATTGACATCCGCCGCACCGGCACCATCAAGAAGGGCGACGAAGCCATCGGCAACGAAACCAAGGTCAAAGTGGTCAAGAACAAGGTATCCCCGCCCTTCAAAACCGCAGAGTTCGACATTCTGTTCGGCGAGGGCATCAGCCGCGAAGGTGAAATCATTGACATGGGGGTGAACGCCCGCATCATCGAAAAATCCGGCGCATGGTACGCCTACGGCGGGGAAAAGATCGGCCAGGGACGTGACAACGCTCGCGAGTTTTTGCGCGAAAACCGCGAATTGGCGCATGAAATCGAAAACAAAGTGCGCGAGTCCCTGGGCATTCCCCTGTTGCCCGAGTCTGTGCCTGGCGAAGAATGAGCTTCGTGGCGGGCACATCGAGAGCCACGTTGAGCCTGAAAGCCCGCGCGCTGCGACTGCTGTCGCAGCGCGAGCACGCACGGGCTGAATTGGCACGCAAGCTGTCTCCTCACGAAACCCACGAAGGCGAGTTGACCCAGGTGCTGGACGAACTCCAGGCGAAAGGTTTCATCAACGAGCTTCGGGTCGTCGAATCGGTCGTGCATCGGCGCGCGCCCAAACTGGGCACATCACGCGTGCGTCAGGAGTTGCTGGCCAAAGGCCTGGCCGCTGAAGACATCGCCCAGGCCGTCGCGCATTTGCAGGCCACCGAGTTCGAGCGCGCGCGGGAGGTCTGGGAGCGCAAGTTCGGCGAGCCAGCAGCTGACGCCGCCGCCTACGCCAAACAGGTGCGGTTTCTGGTCAGCCGAGGATTCGCCCCAGAAGTGGTGCGACGTGTCCTGAAAGCTTAAACGCCCAGCATCAAGCGCAGGTTTTGCACTGCCGCGCCGCTGGCGCCTTTGCCCAGATTGTCCAGACGGGCCACCAAAACAGCCTGCCGATAGGTCTCGTTGGCAAAGACGCGCAATTCCAGCTGATTGGTGTCATTCAAGGCGGTGGCATCCAGCTTGCCATCTTCCGTGGCCGGCTGCACGCTCACCCAGCCATCTTTTGTGGCCCCATAGTGAGCCCGCAAGGCGGCCTCAAGATCGGACGCGCGCGGTTTACCGGGCAGCAGGTCCAGATGCAAGGGCAGTTGCACCAGCATGCCCTGACGGAAATTGCCCACAGATGGCATGAAGATCGGACGCCGGGTCAGGCCGGTATAGGCCATGATTTCCGGCAAATGCTTGTGTTGCAAACCCAGGGCATAGGCTTCATGCAAGGGCGCGACGCCCTGTTCGTAAGCTTCGATCATGGTGCGCCCGCCGCCGGAATAGCCACTGACCGAAGGCAGCGTGAGAGGCGTGTCGGGGGTCAGCAGACCGGCATCAATCAGCGGGCGAATCAGGGCAATGGCCCCAGTGGCATAGCAACCCGGATTGGCCACGCGTTCAGCGTTGCGCACAGCTTCGCGCTGTCCTGGTGCCAACTCGGGAAAACCAAACACCCAGCCTGGCACCGTACGATGCGCCGTGGACGCATCGATGATGCGCGGTCGCGCCCCACTCAAGCCATCCACCATGGCCACAGTCTCACGGGCTGCGTCATCATGCAGGCAAAGCACCACCAGATCCACTGACGCCAGAATGTCGCGCTTGGCGGCAGGATCTTTGCGGCGCGCCGGATCAATGCTCACAACCTTGACGGACATCAAGTCCGCCAGGCGGTCCCGAATTTGCAACCCGGTGGTGCCGGCTTCGCCGTCAATGAAAACTGTAGCCATTGTGTCTCTATTTCAGAAAGTCACACCGAAAGTTTTGGCGTGTTGTAAGCGTTAGGGAAGGTTGATGCGATGCAACATGATACATTTCACGGCGGCAAAGTCCAGGGCAGTTGCGCACATTCTTGTGCACCCCGAGCCCCCACATTTCCACCGTTGCGAAGAGAGACCTCATGAAAATTCACGAGTACCAAGGCAAGGAAATCTTGCGAAATTTTGGTGTACCAGTGCCGCGCGGCATTCCTGCGTTCACGGTGCAAGAGGCGGTGGAAGCCGCGCAAAAGCTGGGCGGCCCGGTGTGGGTGGTCAAGGCTCAGATTCACGCAGGCGGTCGAGGCAAGGGCGGCGGCGTGAAAGTGGCCAAATCGATTGATGACGTGAAGCGCCTGGCCGGCGAGATTCTGGGCATGCAGCTCAAGACGCATCAGACCGGTCCCGAAGGGCAAAAGGTTCGTCGCCTCTACATTGAAGATGGCGCCGACATCCAAAAAGAATACTACGTGTCCGTGGTGACCGACCGTGCGAGCCAGAAAGTCGCCTTCATGGCCTCTTCCGAAGGTGGCATGGACATCGAAGAAGTGGCCCACAAGACCCCCGAGAAAATCATCAAGGTCTTTGCCGATCCGCTGACAGGTCTCACCGACGCCCAGGCCAAGGAAATTGCAGATGGCATCGGCATCCCCGCTGGCTCCACTGCGCAGGCCATGGACGTTTTCAAGAAGCTGTACCAGTGCTACATGGAAACGGACGCCTCGCTGGTGGAAATCAACCCGCTCAACCGCGACAGCAAGGGCAACATCATTGCCCTGGACGCCAAGTTCAACTTCGACAGCAACGCCCTGTTCCGTCATCCTGAAATCGTGGCTTACCGCGACCTGGACGAAGAAGATCCCGCAGAAGTCGAAGCCTCCAAATTCGACCTGGCCTACATCAGCCTGGATGGCAACATCGGTTGCCTGGTCAACGGTGCCGGTTTGGCCATGGCCACGATGGACACCATCAAGCTCTTTGGCGCCGAGCCCGCCAACTTCCTGGACGTTGGTGGTGGCGCCACGCCGGAAAAAGTGACGGAAGCCTTCAAGATCATGTTGAAGAACCCCAAGGTCAAGGCCATTCTGGTCAACATCTTCGGCGGCATCATGCGCTGTGACACGATCGCCACCGGTGTGATCACCGCCTGCCGTGCTGTGAACCTGAGCGTGCCACTGGTGGTTCGCATGAAGGGCACGAACGAAGAGCTCGGCAAGAAGATGCTGGCCGAGTCGGGCCTGCCCATCATCAGCGCAGACACCATGGCAGAAGCGGCCCAAAAAGTCGTGGCTGCCGTCAAATAAGCCGGGGGAAAACACATGTCCATCTTCATCAACAAAAACACCAAAGTCATCACCCAGGGCATCACGGGCAAGACCGGCCAATTCCACACGGAAAAGTGCCAGGAATACGCCAACGGCAAAAACTGCTTTGTCGCCGGCGTGAACCCCAAGAAGGCTGGCGAAAAGATTTTCGACATTCCCATTTACGCCTCGGTCAAGGAAGCCGCCTCGCAAACCGGCGCCACCGTGTCGGTGATCTATGTGCCGCCCGCAGGCGCCGCTGCCGCCATCTTGGAAGCCGTGGAAGCCGATCTGGATCTGGCGATTTGCATCACCGAAGGCATCCCCGTGCGTGACATGCTGGAAGTGCGCAACCGCATGAAGGCCAAGGAAGCCGCTGGCGGCAAAAAAACCCTGCTGCTCGGCCCGAACTGCCCGGGACTGATCACACCCGATGAGATCAAGATTGGCATCATGCCGGGTCATATCCACCGCAAGGGCCGCATTGGCGTGGTGTCCCGCTCCGGCACACTCACCTACGAAGCCGTGGCACAGTTGACCGAAATCGGCCTGGGACAGTCCAGCGCCGTGGGCATTGGGGGCGACCCCATCAACGGCCTGAAGCACATCGATGTGATGAAAGCCTTCAACGATGATCCCGAGACCGACGCCGTCATCATGATCGGTGAAATCGGCGGTCCGGACGAGGCTGAAGCGGCTCGCTGGTGCAAGGCCAACATGAAAAAGCCCATCGTCGGCTTCATCGCTGGCGTCACCGCCCCTCCGGGCAAGCGCATGGGCCACGCCGGCGCCCTGATTTCGGGTGGTGCCGACACGGCTGACGCCAAACTCGCCATCATGGAAGAGTGTGGCTTCAAAGTGACACGCAACCCCTCTGAAATGGGCAAATTGCTCAAAGCGCTGCTGTAAGCTGGCATAAGCAGAACTACCAACGGGCCCGATTTGTCGGGCCCGTTACACTTTCAGCTCAGAAAAACAGTGCCTCAAGAGGCACGCCTACGCATTGGAGATACCGAATGGAACTGCTGCAAAGCACCGACTTCTGGATTGGTTTGATGAAAATCATCTGGATCAACATCATCCTGTCTGGCGACAACGCCGTGGTGATTGCGCTTGCAGCCCGCTCGCTCCCCCCCCATCAGCAGAAAAAAGCCATTCTTTTTGGCTCCGGTGCCGCCGTTGTGCTGCGTATCGTTTTGACGGTGGTGGCGGTCCAATTGCTGGCCTTGTCATACTTGCAAATCGTGGGCGGCCTGCTCTTGCTATGGATTGGCGTCCAGTTGCTGAGTGAGGAAGAAGAAGGCGACGAAGGTGAAGTGGAGCAAAAAGGTCTGATGGCTGCAGTGCGCACCATTCTGATCGCCGACATCGTGATGAGTCTGGACAACGTGATTGCCGTCGCTGCCGCCGCCAAAGGCTCGACCACCTTGCTGATCATTGGCCTGGCCATCAGTATCCCGTTGGTTATTTTTGGCAGTACGCTGATGATCAAACTGATGGAACGCTATCCGGCCATTGTGACCCTGGGTGCGGCATTGATCGGCTGGGTGGGCGGTGAAACCATCGTCAGCGACGTGGCCCTCAAATCCACACTGGAAGCCAACCCTTCCCTGCACTACATCGCTGCCGCTGTGGGCGCAGCTTTGGTGGTGGGGCTCGGCAAGTTTCTCCAGGGCCGGGGCAAACACCCTAAAGAATCCGTTTAAATTAACATTTAAGGATTCATTTCGGGGCGCTGCGCTAGGATTTGCAGATATTCATTTTGAAAGGATATCTGTCATGCACAAACTTCAGCGCGGCTTCACACTGATCGAACTGATGGTCGTTGTGGCCATCATTGGCATTCTGGCCTCGGTGGCCTTGCCTGCCTATCAGGACTACACGATTCGCGCCCGCGTCATCGAAGGTCTGGCCTTGGCGGCCGCTGCCAAAAACCAGGTTCTGGACGTCCTCTCCAATGGCAACGCCGCCGGATCGACCGACGGTTATGCCAGCGGCTACCAGGCCCCCAGCGCCACGGCCAATGTGGCCAGCGTCAGCATCTCGCCCGCCACAGGCGTCATCAGCGTCAGGACCACGGCGGCAGCGGGCAACGGCAGCTTTCACCTGGTCCCCTTCACGGGCACGCGGGACGCCCCCAGCGCACTGCCCGTGGGGACAGCCGCATTCACACCACCCAGCCAGGGCAGCATCAACTGGCGTTGTGTCGCACAAGGTGTCAGCAGCCCCGCGGCCATTGCCTTGCCCGAAGGCAGTTTGCTGGCCAGCAAACATGCGCCCGCAGAATGCCGCTGAACCAGAACACTGAATGCTGGCCAGCCTGAGCTTTTTGGCCGTGGCGCTCCCATGGTTGCAGCCCTGGGCACCGCCCCCCTCACCCGCAACACCCGGACTGCTCACAGCCTGGGGAATGACAGGTCTGCTCTGGCTGGGCACACGCGATCGGCCATCTCTTGCACCCACCCAGTCGGGTCTCTGGATGTGGCTGGGAAGTCTGCTGGCGATCACGGCCTGGTCGCTTGCCTGGATGCCCTTCAAAGACATCGCCCTGATCGGCGGCTTGTGGGGCAGCGCGGCCTGTGTGTTCCTGGCTTACCAGCTGGGGCAACGGTCAGAAAGCGTTCGCCTGCTGGCGCAAAGCCTGCTGTGGGTGGCCCTGGTCTGCGCGGGCATGGGCTGGATTCAATACGCAGGCTGGGCGCTGGCACCCAGTGAAGGCTGGGACTGGCTTCATGCCAGTCCACAACGCGATGCTTATGCCAACCTGCGGCAACGCAACCAATTCGGCACCCTGATGGCCTTGGGCCTGGCAGCCTGGCTGTACCTTGATCTCACCGTCGGGAAGTCCGCATCCATAGGACGAGGATGGCCATTGGCTCTTTTGTCCAGCGGCGCGGTGATTTCGTGCTCCAGAGCGGGTGCCGTGTCATGGCTGCTGGTGGCTGGACTGGCCGCCCTCTGCGCGGGCAGGCTCGCCCGCAACCGCCCGCGCCCTGTCTGGCGAGCGCCGGCCGTCGCTGCCGGTTTGTTTGTGGTTCTGAGCCTGGTTTTACCGGCCGCTCCACCCATTGGCGCAGTCCAGGAAACCCCACCCGCACCTCAGCCAGCCCTGTCACGGGCCATCACCCAGGCGGAAGGTCTGGACATCTGCGAAAGTCGTCTGGTTCTGTGGCGCAATGTCCTGGAGCTCAGCCTGCAACGCCCCTGGACGGGCTGGGGCTGGGGGGAACTGGACTACGCCATGGCCACCCAGGAACTCACAGGCACGCGGTTCTGTGGCATCGTCGCACATGCCCACAATTTGCCACTGCATTTGGCGGTGGAGTGGGGCTGGCCCGTTGGCCTGGGTCTGTTGGCAATGGCGGCATATGGATTGTGGCGCCGCCGGCCTGTCGCCCCTGCATCCGCCCCGGTCTTGCTGGGCTGGGGACTCCTGATCCCCCTGGGGGTGCACAGTTTGCTGGAGTTTCCGCTTTGGTACGGGCCGTTCCAAATGACACTGGGACTGGCGCTGGGGATGCTCTCACAAGACAAACTCACAGCGCCCACGATGCCATCCCGCCAGTGGGCCACTGGCCTGGCGGTGGCACTCAGTCTGGGGTCAGCCTGGGGCGCCTGGGACTATCTTCGGGTCAGTCAGTTGTATGTCCCTGCGCATCAGCGCATCGGCAGTGCACGCACAGACCCGATGGCACAGGCCGAAAACAGTTTCTGGTTTCAAAATGCCGTTGATTTCGCCAGGCTGATGTCACCTGACACACCAACACATCTGCGAGCAGGTCTGGCGGTGCGCTTGGTGCACTATTCGCCAGAGCCCGCCGTCTTCAAACACCTGCCACAAAGCTCCCCGACTTCCCCCAATGCTTCTCCAGCAGCTTCACGTCCGTGATGGTCATGCCACGGTCGACGGCCTTGCACATGTCGTAAATGGTCAGCAGCGCCACTTGAACTGCCGTCAAAGCTTCCATCTCGACCCCGGTGGGGCCGACGGTCTCTACCGTGGCCTGGCAGCGCACGGCGCAAGCTGCGGGCTCGATCTCAAAAGCCAGCGCCACTCGGGTGAGTGCCAGCGGATGGCACAAGGGAATCAGGTCGCTGGTTTTCTTGGCGGCTTGAATGCGTCGTTGAAAGCAGGGCTGAGAACACTGAAAACCGAGAAGAATGAGCCGAGCCACAAGTGGGCGTGTCCTAGATTTTGTGTAAACGGTCTAATGGCAGGAAACTGCCGAAGTTCTCAAAGGAAGAGAAATGACCGTAAACAACGAATTGATAGATCGGCTGCTGGCGGATTACAAGAAGCCTGAAGACCTGATTGGAGAAAACGGGCTTCTCAAGCAACTGACCAAGCGACTGGTCGAACGCGCGCTTGAAGCTGAGATGTCGGAGCATCTGGGTCATTCCCAAGTGATGAGGCACTGCTCAAACTGTTCTATTTAGCGTTGAACAACATCGCCAAGAGATGGACGATGCCAGTGCAAAACTGGAAGCCCGTGCTCAACCGGTTTACCATCCAGTTTGGGGAAAGGATGCCAGCTAATTAACACTCGCCCCGTTTACACAAAATTCCGGACACCCTCGTTGTTGGATGCTTGGTCTACTAATCGTTAGTTTAAATTGAATATCGTTTTAATTTAAGTCCTGCAACGTGCCATAAAAATCGTTATATCTGGGTAATTTTTTGAAAAATCAAATGTTCAATTTTTTAAAAGTTTAATCGGACAATTTTTTGATTGACTAATTTTGACATATTAGCTAATATAATAAAAAAGGAAAAAGTATGATTACATTAACAAATGAGCAAAAAAAATTTCTAGAGGATTTTGGAATAACAATGGAAAGGGTCATTAATGGAGATGGCTTGGGGAAAACTGACTGCATTGCGTTGATGAATGATTTTGATTATGAAATTGCTTATGGCGTTAGTCCTTGCCAAAAGGAGGGGCATACTTTGCGTTGGAAAAGTTGGCACTGCGCTCAATGCAACACTGGGAGTAGAAAATTTTCAGAAAGATATACGAGTTACGGCTACGTGTACTACGCTTACTCTGAAAAAGCTCAATTAACAAAAGTTGGATTTTGCACAAACATGACTGAGAGAAGAAAAACTCTCAACACTAAAAAGACGGGTTCATTCTATGATTGGGTCATGCCTACTGCTTTATATTGCGAGGAGAATGCTGGCTTCATTGAATCTTTAGTGCATAAAGAATTAAATTTATACAGAATTATTGACACTGAATACAAGGATAGTGATGGTCAGGTATCTAAGGAGTTATACAAAATTTCACCTGAATTGGCATGGAAAACTATTCTAAGAATTGGAAAAGAGAATGGCTATGAACCTTAATTCAAAATTCATTTATGCAGAACAATGGCTTGCAGAGGCATTCAAATATATGGCGCCTCTTTTTAGTTCCAAGAATTATCGGATGCCTGATCTAAGAATATTGTACGGTTTCTCCACCGATGGCTATAACCATCGAAAAAAGCGGCAATATCTTGGTGAGTGCTTATCATCTTCTTTTACGCAAGATGGGCAAGTCATTGTTCTCATTACACCCATCCGAAGCTATGGCGTTGACATTTTGTCAATTCTTGGGCATGAGCTGGTTCACGCAGTGGATGACTGTAATGATGGACATGGTGAAGTTTTTAAAAGAATTGCCACTGACATTGGATATGAGTTTATCAACGGTATTGATGTTCCAACAAGATCCTTGCGTGAGAGGCTGAAGGAATTCAGCTCCCAACTCGGAGCATTCCCTGGAGTCAAACTTAAGAATTTTTCGATTTAATTATCTTTTCGAATTTAATATGACTTTAAAAAAACAATTGGTGGATGTTGTCCAAATGGTTCACGGCTGGGCAACAGTCGGTGTTGGTCGCAACGGCTCAATATTGCTTCACAAGCACTTAATTGATGCACTCAAAAGGCGAGCAGAAATCAATGACAACATGATGGAACCGTATGACTACTGGCTAATTGATGGACTAACCGTTAGAGAGCCAAGTTTAGATGGTAAGGTTATTGGAACTGTTGCTGAAATAGAAATTAAAGATAAATCTATTTTGAGGATGTCGGCTAATTCGTTAGAGTATTTGATCGAATCTTCCCGAAAAAGTGGCTCCTAAGTAATCATCGTCACTTCGTTCCGATGATGCTCGCTTCGCTCGCCAGTCCTTTTTGAATTAACCATATAGGGTGGAATCCAACCAAATTCTGCGGGTCTTTTGAAGGCACACCTTGCCATTTCAGGGCTCGGTGTGCGGTCTATCTGCGTCATCTTCGTCAGACACTTGTCATAGGGAGACCAGAATTACTTCTGGTACGGGTGGTCAGTCGTCTCCTCCGTTTATCCCCCTGCCTTTGTCCAATACATGTTGCTCAACGTGTGCGGCAACCCCTGCCCTTGTAAAGAGCATGAATAGTGATCACTGTTCTGTACTAAGCTAAGACTGATACTGATACTAGTTAATAAAGCTGCATTTGTTTAATTTCTTAGCGTTACTATTTTATCGAAATTGACGACAAATGTCAATATATTTAATTCATTATTGCCATTCTGGCTTGTCACGCCCACGCTTCCCACTACAGGAAACCAACCCATCCGATCAGTTTAATTTCAATGCAATCTGATCGGCCTTGGGGTGATAGTACCGTTTGAGCATATTCAACTGTTTGTGTCCTGTAACGGCACTTAATTCCAACACGTTCGATAGCTTTTCAGCCAGCCTCGTCGTCGCCGTATGTCGCAAATCATGAATCCTGAGATTTGCAATCCCGGCCCTTTTAGCTGCTCTTTGAAAGTTTTTCTCAAGCGCCGGGAAATTCACTGGAAGCACTCTTTCGTCAGCGGTTTTTGGCAAGTTTTCAAGAGTTTTCAGCGCCTTCATTGACAGTGGAACAGTGCGTGATTCACCATTTTTAGTGCACCTTAAAAAAACTGTACGTCTCAAGAGATCAACATCTTCCCATCGCATCCCTAAGATCTCACCTCTTCTCATTGCTGTTTCAATAGCAAGAACTATGAAAGGCTGGGTGTAAACATTACGATTCTTGGCGGGTTCAGTAGCAGCCAGAAGTCTCCTCTCCTCCTCTGGGCTAAGCACCCTGTCTCTGCCCTTAGGAGACGATGGCTTCTTGATAAGTTGCACAGGATTCGTGATGTTTATGCTCCATTCACGTCGTGCATGATTGATGACACTGGAGAGATACGCCAACTCTCTGATAACGGTGCCAGCTGCCACTTCCTGCAACCGCTCATCTCGATAGGCAGCAATTTTTATGGGTGTCAGTCCAGATAGAGAATTTTTGCAAATCGGGCGCCTAAGAATTGCTTTTAGCCGAATTGCATCATCTGACCCACCTCTCTTGCTAGGAAGAACTTCTTGAACATACCGTTTGAGGATCTCCCCAAGCGTCGTCGTTTGCGCCTTTTTGTGATCTACAAAGGAGCCTCTATCTAGTTCTACCTCGATGGATCTTGCCCATCTTTCAGCGTCTTGCTTTGTCAAAAAACTCTTAGTTTGATCCGGATAGCCGATCCGACGAACTCTCGCTTGCCATTTGTTCCCATGGAGTCGAAATGAAGCCATGTCTGCACCCTTGAAGGGACAGGAATGGGACAAGCAATCAATCAAGTCCTACAAAGCAGAATCAAGTTGGCGTTCACTTCTCCGCCACATAACTCCCACTCTTGCCCCCATGCTTCTCCAGCAGCTTCACGTCCGTGATGGTCATGCCACGGTCGACGGCCTTGCACATGTCGTAAATGGTCAGCAGCGCCACTTGAACTGCCGTCAAAGCTTCCATCTCCACGCCTGTGGGACCGACCGTTTCCACCGTGGCCTGGCAGCGCACCGCGCAAGTCTCTTGCGCCAACTCGAAGACCAGGGCGACACGGGTCAGCGCCAGCGGATGACACAAGGGAATCAGATCGCTGGTTTTTTTGGCAGCCTGAATGCCTGCAATGCGGGCGATACCCAAAACATCACCCTTTTTCGCGGTGCCGCTTTCAATCAGGCGAAACGTATCGGGCAACATTTCAATGCGGCCAGTGGCAACCGCGATGCGATGGGTGGCGGCTTTGGCAGCCACATCCACCATGTGGGCTTGGCCTTGGGCATCAAAATGGGTCAGGGTCATGATGGGTCTTTATCGGGGGTTAACATCCAGACTGGATCATAAGGTCATGCCTATTTTTGCCTCGTCACTCGCCAAAGCCCGTTACGGCTGGATCGTCCTCAGCCTGGGGTTGGGTCTGGCCTGCACAGCACTGCAAGCCCAGGCACCCGCGGCGCACGACTTGCCATCGCTGGGGGATGGGGGCGACATGCCCCTGGGCGAAGAGCGGCGATTGGGCGACAGCATCGCCAGAGAAATTTTGCGCGATCCGGACTTGATTGAAGACCCGATTCTGAGTGACTACATTCAGGGGATCTGGCAACCCCTGATTCAGGCGGCCCGCCAGCGCGGCGAGTTGTCCGCCGAACTGGAGCAACGTTTTGCCTGGGATCTGCTGCTGATCCGCGACAAAAGCGTGAACGCCTTTGCGCTGCCAGGTGGTTATCTGGGTGTGCATCTGGGACTGATCGGCGTGTCTTCCAGCCGCGATGAGCTGGCCTCGGTGCTGGCCCATGAATTGAGCCATGTGACGCAGCGTCATATTGCCCGCCTACTGTCCCAGCAAAGTAAGCAATCACCCTTGATGATGGGCGCCATGGTGCTGGGCTTGCTGGCTGCCAGTCGAAACCCGCAAGCTGCGAACGCCATGATCGTGGGAGGGCAAGCCGTGGCCATCCAAAACCAGCTGAATTTTTCGCGGGACATGGAACGCGAAGCCGATCGGGTGGGTTATGGCGTGATGACCCAGGCAGGGTTTGAGCCCCAGGGTTTTGTCAGCCTCTTTGAAAAACTGCAGCAGGCGGCGCGACTCAACGACAGCGGCGGCTATCCCTATCTGCGCAGCCATCCGATGACCACCGAGCGGATTGCCGACATGCAAGCCCGCCAGCAGTTGCTTTCGCTGGGCCAAGCCTCTGCCCCGCGCCTGACACACCAACTGCTGTCGGCGCGCGCGCGGGTTCTGGCCAATCCAGGCGTGGATGCCCATCGTTTTTTCAGTGCCGATGCCCAACAGGAAAACCGCTCGAGCGGACAGCGGGCAGCCGCTTTGTATGCGGGCGTCATGGCGGACCTGCGCTTGCGTGACCCCACCCATTTGCGCACGCGCCTGGATGAGTTGCGCCTGCTGACCCAAAATGACAGCGAGGCGCAGCGCCAGGTGAATCTGCTGAGTGCCGAGGTGGTACTGCAAACTGGCGCGCCCCAGCAAGCCATTGCCTTGCTGGGAACGCGAGCCCAGGACCGCGCCAGCCGCTTTTTAACCGCTCAAAGCCGTGTGGCCACTGCGTTACCAGCACAAGGCGCAGCAGCGGCACAGGATTTGTTGGGCTGGGTGGCATTGCACCCACGCGATGCCCAGGGCTGGGAATTGTTGGGCCAGGCCTTGAACCTGCAAGGCGACACACTGCGGGCCATTCGGGCACAAGCGGAATCACTGGCTCTGAAATTTGACTACGCCGCAGCCATCGACCGCCTGATGGCTGCGCAGGAGTTGGTCAGGCAGCTGGCACGCTCTGGCCGTCTGGACCGGGGTCAGGAAATGGAAGCCGCGATCATTGACTCGCGGCTGCGCACTTTACAGATCGCGCGGCGGGAACAGACGCTCCAGCGCTGAGTCAATCACGATGCCCAACACGGAATAGATCAGCGAGCCCAGCAGGGCATGGCCAAAATTACGCACCTGAAAGCCTTCCAGAATCGCAGAAGCCGCCCAGAAAAGGGCGGCATTGATCACAAAGAGGAACAGGCCCAGACTCACCAGTGTGACGGGCAAGGTCAAAACCACCAGCACCGGGCGAACCACCAGGTTGAACAACCCAATCACGAGCGCGGCGATCAAGGCCGAGCCAAACCCCCGAACCTCCACACCGCTGTCGATGCTCGCCAGCGCCATCAGGGCCGTCGCACTGAGTAACCACTTCAAAATCAGTTTCATGTGTTCCGAGAATAGCACTCTGTGAAGACACCGCTATGATGCTCCTCCCTATGGCCTGCATTCACATCACCGATATCGAAGCGGCGATCAACTTCTGGCGCGAGAGAACCCCCTCGCCAGACGGTGTCACCCTGAGCCCCGAATTGCGGGCCCTGGCCGAGGTCTATGCCTTGATGGTGTTTTACCGACAGGATGAAGCGGCAGAAAAAGGGTTCCCCGCCCAAGCCTGGGCCGCCTGGCTGACGTGGTACCACACCATGCCCGACACACCTTGCATTGCCATTTGCTCCACCAGCCAGGGGGACCCGGAATGCAAAGGCTGTGGACGCAGTTTTGACGAAGTACAGCGCTGGACCGAGATGAGTCCGGGCGAAAAGCGCACCACCTGGCGGCGCATCACGGTACTGGACAGCGCCTGGCGCTTCAACCGCTATGCGGAGCGCGCCCCGGATCAGACCCTGCGCGCCAGCGAAGCGGCCATGCCCACGTAACTGGCCGGTGTCATGGCCAGCAGGCGCGTCTTTTCTGCCTCGGGAATGGCCAGTGAGCGAATCAGCCCATGCAAGGCTTCTGCGGTCACGGTCTTGCCTCGCGTGACTTCCTTGAGCTTTTCATAAGCCCCCTGAACACCGTAACGGCGCATCACGGTTTGAATGGGTTCTGCCAGAACTTCCCAGGCATTGTCCAAATCGTCTTCGAGCGCCTCGCGGCTGAGCTCCAGCTTGTTCAAACCGATGCCCATGGACTGGTAAGCCAGCACGGCATAGCCCAGTGCAACACCCATGTTGCGCAACACGGTGCTGTCCGTCAGATCGCGTTGCCAGCGGCTGATGGGTAATTTTTCGCTGAGGTGGCGCAACATGGCATTGGCCAGCCCGAGGTTGCCCTCGGCATTTTCAAAATCAATCGGGTTGACTTTGTGGGGCATGGTCGAAGAGCCAATTTCGCCTGCCTTGAGCCGCTGCTTGAAATAGCCCAGTGACACGTAGCCCCAGACATCGCGGGCCCAGTCGATCAGGATGGTGTTGGCACGCGCGACAGCGTCATACAACTCGGCCATGTAATCATGGTTTTCGATCTGGATGCTGTAGGGCTGGAATGTGAGACCCAGTCCTACCGGCCCGGCTGCCGGATCCAGCCGCTCGGGGCTTTCCACCACGCCTCGGCTGACCGCCTCCCAATCGACTTCGGGCCATGCGGACAAATGGGCGTTGTAGTTGCCCACAGCACCATTCATCTTGGCCATGAGCTTGACTTGCGCAATCCGTTCACGGGCTGCGCTCAGGCGGACCACCACATTGGCGATTTCCTTGCCCACCGTGGTGGGGCTCGCAGTCTGACCATGGGTTCGGCTGAGCATGGGCACATCGGCGTAGTCATGCGCCATGCTGCGCAATCGGCTGATCACGGCGTCCAGCCCAGGCAGCAGCACGTGCTCGCGCGCGGCCTTGAGTTGCAAGGCGTGGCTGGTGTTGTTGATGTCCTCGCTGGTGCACGCAAAGTGCACGAACTCATTGGCTGCTGCCAGTTCGTCACGCAAGGCACTGGGCAGGGAGGCCGCAGCGAACTGCGCCTTGATCCAGTACTCCACCGCCTTGACATCGTGGTTGGTGGTTTTCTCAATGTCCTTGATGGCCAAGGCATCATCAGTGGAAAAATCGCGAACCAGGCCCAGCAAATAGGTACGCGCGGCTTGGCTCAAGGGTTTGAATTCTTGCAATCCGGCATCGCTCAAGGCGATGAACCAGCAAATTTCCACCTGAACACGACGGTGCATGTAGCCCTGCTCGCTCATCAGGGGACGCAGGGTGCTCAGTTTGGCGGCATAACGGCCGTCCAGTGGCGACAACGCCGTGACAGTGTGAAAGCTCATCCTGCAATTTTAGAGGCTTCGCCGCCGGCATCGGCCCTGACCCGCGCCTGCCGATAGAATCGAGGCAATTCCTTACGAAATTTCATGAAACTCATTGGCGCGATCACCAGCCCTTACGTGCGAAAAGTTCGCATCGTGATGGCCGAAAAAAAACTGGACTACCAATTCGTCAGCGAGGACGTCTGGTCAGCCCACACCACGATTTCACAATCCAACCCCTTGGGCAAAGTCCCTTGCCTGGTGATGGAAGGCGGGGAAGCGCTGTTCGATTCTCGTGTCATCGTGGAATACCTGGACGCGCTGTCTCCGGTTGGCAAGCTGATTCCTGCCACCGGGCGTGAACGCGCGGAGGTGAAAACCTGGGAAGCTTTGTCCGATGGTTTGCTGGATGCGAGCATCCTCGCGCGGCTGGAGGCCTCCTGGCCAGGCCGCCAGGAAGGCGAACGTTCACAAGCCTGGATCGACCGTCAGATGGGCAAAGTCAGCGACAGCCTGCTGGCCATGAGCCGGGGCCTGGGTGATCGCGTTTATTGCAGCGGCATTCATCTGACCCTGTCCGACATTGCGGTGGGTTGTGCCTTGGGCTACCTGGACTTCCGTTTCCCGCAAGTGGATTGGCGCGCACAGCATCCCAATCTGGCACGACTGCATGAAAAATTGATGCAGCGTCCCAGCTTCCAGGACACACGCCCGGCCTGAGTCAGGCCCGAGCGCGTCGCTTGAGCCAGCGCATCAGCGTACCGAGTACGGGCAGCTTTTCATACAGCTCTTCAGCCGCATCCCAGTAGTCTCGGTGCAACACAATGCGCCAGGCACCATCGGCCTCCTGCACGTAGACCAGATGCGTGGCGCCACGAATCACAAACTCGCGCGATGCCCCCTGACCCGTCGCAAACAAGAAATCCCAGGTGATGAAGCATTGATCCGCCTGCAGCACCGTCGTGGTGACCACGAAACGGGGGGTCACCAGCGTTCGAAACATGTGCTGAAAAATGGCTTCGATGGCCGCAAGGCCTTGCACCTCATTGAAGGGGTCCTTGAAACGTGCCGTCGCAGCATAGTGACAAGGCAGTTGTGCCAGGGATTGCGGTGTCAGCGTTTCAAAATACTGGACGATCGCCTGGGTCAATTCCGCCGGTGAATGAGAGGATGTGCACATGCTTGCCAATGGTTTCGTTCAAAGTCCGGTCGTGCGTCGCACAGCTCGAAAATACCAGCGATAAGGCAGACACCGCAAGAATTTCAGAGCCCAGGTAAACCGGCGCGGGTAATGAATTTCAAAGTCACCCGCAGCCCAGCCTTGCAGCATGCGCCTGGCAGCCTCTGCGGGCTGAATGAGGGCTGGCATATGAAACTGATTTTGCGCGGTCATCGGTGTTTCCACAAAGCCGGGGTTCACCACACTGACCCCCACGCCTCGCGCATGCAGGTCGAGGTACAGCGTTTCAGCCAGATGAATCAATGCAGCCTTGGTTGGACCATAGGCCAGGCTTTGAGGCAAGCCACGGTAGCCAGCCACGCTGGCCACCAGGGACACATGGCCTTCGCGCTGTGCCAGCAGATCCTGCAAAACGGTGTCCAGCAAACGCAAAGCGCCCAGGTAGTTCACATCCTGGTGGCGTAGCATTTGAGACAGGTCGTACTGCTCCGCTCTGAGCGCCTGGTAGTACCCGGCACAGTAGACCACCCAGTCCAAGCCTTGTTGCGCCTTCACCTGCGCTGCCGCCAGCTTCACACTGTCGTGAGAAGTCACATCCACGGTCACTACCGAAGCGTGCGGGTAACGCTGGGCCAGCGCTTCCAAAGGCGCTGACTGGCGACTGGACAACGCCACCCGCGCACCAGCCTGCAGCAAGGCTTCGGCAACCGCGTGACCAATGCCGGACGAAGCCCCAACAATCCAGACGCTGCGACCACGCCAATCCTGCATCGGGGGGTTCAATGGCTTCAGCCAGGACTCGCCCTTCATGATTGAATGCCCAATAAAGCCTGTCGCAAGGTGGGTGCCGTGCTGGAGGATGACAGCCAGATACCCAAAAACCGTTCGCACAAACCGAGATCGGTCATTTCGCCCAGCAAGGTCGCACGCCTGGCATGGTGCCAAAACCGCAAACCTCGCTGCGGAAGGTAGGTGACGGTCAAGCGCTCGCCCGCACGGACATCTGTCAGGACTTGGCTCAACAGGTGCTGCCATTGCTGCGCCATCGGCGGTGAAAGCGCGCCTTGTTTCTGCATTTCCTGCAGGGACCGCTCCACAATCGCTTGTGCTGAAAACGACCGCTGGTACAGCAAACTCAGCACCAATCGGTTCGATGCCCAATCCAGCCCAGCCTCGGGCGACAACCACAGCGACGCCTCATAAATTTCCAAGCCCCAAAAACGGTACATGGATCGCCCTCGCAAGGGCAGGTCTTGCCAGGCATCGCCCAGCTCTTTGACCGAGAAAGCCGCAGGCGTGGCCAGTGCAGACGTCGGCAAACCCATCGTCACCAGCATGGCTGCCAAACAGTGGCGGCGCGCCGCCAGTGCCTGCGTGTTGCTCATGCCTTCAAGGGCTTCAGCAGGGTGTACTGCACCACGTCGGTGTTGCGCTCCCAAAACGCAGCCTCGCAATAGGCCAGGTAGAACTCCCAGGTCCGGATAAAGCGCTCGTCAAAATCGAGTTGAAGCACTTGCGCCTTCTCGTGCATGAACTGCTCGCGCCAGCGGCGCAGCGTTTCCGCATAGTCATGGCCAAACGAAAGCGTGTCGCGCACTTCAAGTCCTGCGGCTTGCGCCTGTTTCACAAACTCACTTGGGCAGGGCAGGCATCCGCCAGGAAAGATGTACTGCTGGATGAAGTCCGTGCCCTGGATGTAGCGTTCAAACAAACTGTCTTCGATCACGATGGTCTGAATACAGGCACGGCCGCCCGGCTTGAGCAAGCGGTTCAGGGTGGCAAAGTACTGCGGCCAATAAGCCTGCCCGACGGCTTCCAGCATTTCAATGGAGCAAATGGCGTCAAAAGGTGGGTCTTGAATATCTCGATAGTCCTGCAAGCGCAAATCCGCCTGGAGTCCTTTGGATTGAAGGCGTTGCTGCGCAAAGTCCAGTTGTGCCTGGCTCAGGGTCACCCCCGTCATCTGAGCGCCGAACTCATCGGCACCCATCTCCGCGACCGCGCCCCAGCCACAACCGATTTCCAGCACGCGGTGCGCAGCACCTGGCAAGACGCCCGCCAGGCGCAATGCACGCGCCATCTTGGCGCGCTGGGCCTGCACCAGGCTTTGCGTGGTATTGCCATCGAACCAGGCCGATGAATAGTTCATGCTGGGGTCCAGCCAAAGCTGGTAAAACAGATTCCCCAAGTCGTAATGGGCGTGGATGTTTTTGGCGCTGTTACGCCGCGTATTGCGGTTCATCCAGTGACGCACCCGATAGGCGAGTCGCCCCAGCCAATGGCCGTACACCAAGTCCTCCATCTCCTTGCGATTGGCCACGAGCACACGCAACAAGTCGACCAGGTTGGGGCTGGCCCAGTCGCCATCCATGTAGCCTTCCGCAAAACCAATGTCGCCAGACTTCAGCGCGGCCGCACAAGGTCGCCAATTTCGCAGAATCAAGGTGCCATGCAGTCCCTCACCTCGTCCGAACTGGTGAGAACGGCCATCTGGACACTGGACAGTCAGGGTGCCGTGGCGAATGCGTTGCAGCAAACCGAAAAGCCTGCGCACGCCCACAGGGGTGTCGCTGGGCAAGGAAAAAAGAGGGGCAGTGGTGGAATTCATGCGACGCGCAGTCCTCACTCATGAAGAAGGATGAACGCTCTCACGCGTGACAAAGTCTGCGGGAGGCTTGGGTTTGTGAAAAAAATGAACGCGCTTGAGCCACAGGGCAAGCGCGTGCAGGTGAATGCGAAAGACAACGCCCCAGGTCATCAGGGGATAAGCCCAAAATGCCCGCCACAACTGGCGGCGCGTGAGTTGACACAAGGTACCGCTGACACTGGTCTGTATCAATGGCCCGGTGGCATCGTCGTGATCAATGCGAACCACCGTCCGCGGATGAGGTCCTGTCGTACGCATGAAGCGAAAACGGTACTGCCCCTCCACCGAACAGAAAGGGGACACATGAAACACCTTCGGCGCTTGCAACTCACGCCCATAAGCCGGCTGCGCCAGCAAATAACAATGCCGCTCGCCAAAGGTGTTGTTCACTTCCACCACAATGGCGCGCAAGCTGCCATCGTCGCGGTGGCAGTACCAGAAACTGACCGGCTTGAAGGTGTGACCTAGCACGCGAGGTAAGCAGTGCAGCCAAATTTCGCCCGTCGCATCAGTGATGTCTTGCGCCCGCAACAATTCGCTCAACCAGGCCAGCGCACCGCCTTCTTGCGGGCTGCGTCCATCGCCATGATCTGCATCGTGAAAAGAAATCAAGCCCGGGCGGTTGACAGGCAGGACACCCGCGCCCTCTCGCGCGATTTGGCGCATTGGCAACATGAGAAAGTAGGTTCCATAGGCAAACGCGTGTCGCACGGGCCGCAGACGGGTGTGCCTGATTTGACCGAAACCTATCCAGGCGCTCATGCAGCCTCGGCTTCGCGGAATTGCAACGAGGCCAGCAGGCTTTGCGCTGCAGCACGGCCTGCTTTCAGTCCATCTTCATGGAAACCATAGCCCATCCAGGCGCCGGCGTACCAGGTGCCATGCACCCCCTGGATTTCGGGCATGCGGGTTTGCGCTTGCATGGCGGCCAGGTCGAACACAGGATGCTCGTAGTCGTAACGTCCCAATACTTTTTGGGGGTCGATGTCTCGGATGGGATTGAGCGAGACCAATACCGGCTGGGCAAACGGCAAGGGCTGCAAACGGTTCAACCAATAGTGCAGACAAACTTGATGGGCCTGCGCTTGCGATGCGGCACGCTCATAGTTCCAGGCGGCCCAGGCGCGTTTTTCGCGCGGCATGACCGACGCATCTGTGTGCAATACCGCCACATTGGGCTGATAACGCACCGCCCCCAGAATGTGCTGCTCAGTCTGTGTAGGCTGCGCCAGCATGCGCAACGACTGGTCGGCATGCGTGGCCAGCACCACATGATCAAAACGCTCGGTCCCCGTTCGGGTGACAAGTCGAACACCCCGTGCATCACGGTCGATGCGCTCCACGGGCGTGGCCAGGCGCTTGTCCCGGATGCGGGCGACGATTTTCTCGACGTAATGCTTCGCACCCCCAGCCACCGTGTGCCACTGCGGGCGGTCGTTCACCTGGATCAATCCGTGGTTGTGACAAAACCGGATGAGGGTTGCGACCGGGAATCTCAGCATCTGATCGGTTGGGCAACTCCATATGCACGCCAGCATCGGCAACAAATACCAATTCCGGAACGTTTCCGAGAACCGATGCTGCGTCAGAAAATCTTCCAGCGGCTGGGCCAGTGCGCTGTCCTGACCGGCTTGCGCCAATCCGGTGGCCAAGGTATTGAATCTCAGAATTTCGCGCAGCATGCGCAAAAAGCGCGGGCGAAAGAGGTTGCGCCGCTGGGCGAACACCGTGTTCATCGTGGCGCCATTCCACTCCAGCGTCTGCTGCCCCAAAGCACCGGGCACTTGGACTGAAAAAGACATGTCCGAACGCGCACTGGGAATTTGCAGTTCGTCGAGCAAGGCGATGAACTGCGGGTAGGTTCTTTCGTTGAACACCAGAAACCCGGTGTCCACCCCATGGCGCACAAACACCCCCTGCGGATTGGGCAGCCGAACGTCGACCGTGTGGGTATGCCCGCCAAAATAATCGCCTGCTTCGAACAGGCTGATATCCACATGATCCACCAGGGCATGGGCCGCCGCCAGGCCAGAAATACCAGAACCCACAATTGCCACACGTGGTCTCATCTCAGCCCCCCTTTTGAGCCAGCAGTTGTTCGATGTCATGCACAAAGGCCTTGTCTTGCGGGCCGGTCAGGCTGTTATAGGCCCGTACGCGCTGACCATCCCGGCTGATCACGTACTTGTAAAAATTCCACTTGGGTGGGGTCTGGGTCACACGAGCCAACTGTTTGAAAAAGGGCGTTGCCTGATCACCTCGAACCGAGGTTTTGCTGAACATCGGAAATTTCACCCCAAAGGTGTTTTCACAAAAATCTGCGATCTTGGTGTTGTCGTCTGGCTCTTGGGAGAAATCGTTCGAGGGAAATCCCAAGACCACCAGACCCCGGCCCTTGTAACGCTCGTACAACGCCTCCAGGCCCTTGTACTGGGATGTGAAGCCACAGTAACTGGCTGTGTTCACCACCACCACCACCTGCCCGGCATACTGGCAAAGAGATTGCGGCTTTTCATCCTGCAAACGCTCCACGGTGTGTTGCAGCACCGAAGGGCAAGCGGCTTGCGGAGCAGCCTGTGCCCAGGCCACCGACGTGCCCAGGCTGAGCACCCAGGACAGGAAGGTGCCGGCCCAAACGTCCCTTCGCAAGACTAGGGGATAGGTTGCATTGCGTTTCATATTGGCCGATGATGGAACAATCAAATCGTTTTGTCTAGGACAAAATAATTCCCACAAGCCCTCTTGGTCTATTTGTTTCATGAACCAACGCACCCTTCCCGCGCCCATGACCTTTTCCATCGCTGCCGTCGAGCGCGACACGGGGATTGGGAAAGACACACTGCGGATTTGGGAGCGCCGCTATGGCTTTCCGCAACCCGACCGGGACGCCTATGGCGAGCGCTGCTACAGCCTGGAGCAGGTCGAAAAGCTGCGCATCATCAAGCGCTTGCTGGACCTGGGTCACCGACCGGGGCGGATTGTGGCGCAACCGGTCGAGGCCTTGCAGCGTCTCAGCCAGGGCCAATCCGGTGCGCCTCAGAAAATGGCCGTGAGCGGCACCATCCCTGAATTGCGCGACTTCATGGCATGTATACAGGGCCACGACGCCGATGGTTTGCGCCGGAAACTGCACCAGGCCGTGGCGGCGATGGGACATTTTCGGTTCGTGACCGAGCTCGTGGCGCCGCTCAACACGGCTGTGGGAGATGCCTGGATGCGGGGCGAGTTGCAGATTTTCGAGGAGCATCTGTACACCGAAAGCATCACTGCCGTCTTGCGCCAGGCCATCCACCACATCCCCCAGCCCGGCCCAGAAAGCAGCCCCAGAGTTCTGCTGACCACATTCCCTCAGGAGTCCCATGGCCTGGGGTTGTTGATGGCGGAATGCCTCATGGCGCTGGAGGGCTGCCAGTGCATCTCCCTGGGTACGCAGACCCCCTTGCGCGACATCGTGATGAGTGTGGCCGCACATCAGGTCGATGTGCTGGCCCTGAGCTTCAGCATCAGCCTGAACCCCAACCATGTCCTGGACGGGCTGAATGAATTGCGCCAGCAATTGCCAGCGTCGGTGGCCATTTGGGCCGGTGGACGCTGCCCTGTCCTGCATCGACGGGAATTGTCTGGGGTGACAGTGATGGGTCCCCTGGAAGATATTCCGTCCCACATTCAATCCTGGCGCGATCAACGCGCCGATGGAGACAAGCCAGGGCCACGCTTTTAGAATGCGGCCTTGTCCGTCTTCCCTCTCTTTTGTGCATGAACGCTTCACCGGCTTTTCTCGGCAAAATCGTCTCGCGTGCGCAAGCCCCAGCACGCGTGGTTGAGCTGCGCCATCAGGGCCCGGTGGTGTTCACCAATGGCGTGTTCGATGTGCTGCACCGTGGCCATGTGACTTATCTGGCGCAAGCACGCGCCCTGGGCGGCTCATTGATCCTGGGGCTGAACACGGACGCCTCTGCCCGCCGACTGGGTAAAGGGCCTGACCGCCCGCTGAACAACGAACTCGATCGCGCGATTTTGCTCGCTGCCCTGGCCAGCATTGATTGCGTGACCTGGTTTGATGAAGACACGCCGGAAGCTTTGATCGCAACACTGCAACCGGACATTCTGGTCAAGGGCGGTGACTACGACATGGCCAAACTGCCAGAGACCGCATTGATGGCGTCCTGGGGTGGGCGTGCACTGGCCTTGCCCTTTGTGGACGGTTATTCGACCACGGCGCTGGTCCAGAAAATCCGCGCCCAGGGCTGAGGTCAGGCGCTCAAGCCGGCTGAGATCCACCCAGAACGGTTTGCCACAGCTTCAGGATGGCGGCGCGATGCTCAGCCTGGTCGGCCGGGTCCACCTGGGTAGGCTGTTCATCCAGCCGCGCCAAATGCTGGACCCGGCGCAATTCACGGTAGGCATCGGCTGCCGCCTTGCCCACCAGAGGCGGGATCAAGCCGGCCGCCTCGGCACGATGCAACAAGGCAATGTTGCCCACGTTGTCCAATAGCTCGGGATGCTGGGCGGAATGGCCCAGAACCAGGTACTGAACCACGAACTCAGCATCCACCATGCCACCGGGGCTGTGTTTGACATCGAAACGCCCCGCTGGAACCGGTCGGCCCGCCCGCAGCTTGTCGCGCATGGCCACGATTTCCTGCGTCAGCAAGACAAGGTCACGCGGGGCACTGATGACCGAGCGGCGCACGCTTTCAAAACGGGCTTGCAAACTGGGCAAGCCCACGCAAAAGCGCGCGCGCGTCATGGCCTGATGTTCCCAGGTCCAGGCGGTGTTGCTGCCACGCTGCTCCTGGTAATCGGCAAAGGCTTCAAAGGTGCTGACCAGCAGGCCCGAGTTGCCATTGGGTCGCAACGCCGTGTCAATTTCGTAGACATCGCCCTCCCCCGTCTTGACCGTGAGCCAGTTGATCAGACGACGCACAAACAACGCGTAGTTCTCGCCGGCTTGCTCATGCGCGTCTTCGTACACGAACACGATGTCCAGATCGCTGCCATAGCCAAGTTCTTTGCCGCCCAGCTTGCCGTACCCCAGAATGGCAAACTGCGGCACTTCGCAATGCCGCTGCTTCAAGCGCTGCCAGACCCAACGCACCGTCACGCGCAACACCGCGTCGGCCAGCGCGCTGAGATCGTCGGCCACTTGCTCGACCGTCAGACGCCCCTCGACATCACGCGCCAGGGTACGGAAGACTTCGGCATGCTGGGCCCGCCGCAAGAGGTTCAATAAATTTTCTTCGTCGTCTTGACCCACAGACGCCAAAGCCACACGCCGGTCTTCCAACTCGCGTTCGAAATCCACGGGCACAAAACGCTCGTTCAACAAAGCCTGGCTGGCCAATTCATCGATCACGCCAGGATGCTGAAGAAGGTAGCGCGCCGGCCAGCGCGCAGCGCCCAGCAAACGCATCAACTGCTCATGCACGCGCGGACGCTCGACCAGCAGCGCCAGATAGCTTTCGCGACGCAACAATGGCTCGATCCAGTCGCTCCAGCGCACAGCGGCTTCTTCGCTGACCCGGCCATCCTCCACCCAGGACTGGGTTCGCTGAACCAGCTTGAGCAAGCGCTGCCGGCCATCCTCTCGCAAGGCGCGCACCCTGGGATGGTCAGGCCAGCGCGCGATGCGCTCGCGCAAACTGGCACCCAAATGCACCAGCACACCTTCGAGGTCCGAGGCCTCTGCAACACCCTGGCCACAGCCTTTGCAGTCACCGCTGTCGCGCTGGCCCGAAGTCGGCTGTTCCTGTCCCAGCAACCGGTCAAACTCTTGTGCCACCAATTCACGGTGCGCATCGAGTTCACTCAAAAAGTCGCAACTGTCCGCATAGCCCAGCGTGAGGGCAATCCAATGCAGGTCCGCATCCTGGCTGGGCAACGCATGCGTTTGCTGGTCGTCCAGGTACTGAATGCGATGCTCCACCCGACGCAAAAACACATAGGCCTGTGCCAGGGCTTGCGCCGTTGCAGCAGGCATCAGATTGGCGCGCGTCACCCGCTCCAGCGCCTTTTGCGTGGGACGCGTGCGCAACTCGGGAAACTGGCCGCCACGCACCACTTGCAATAACTGCACGGTGAACTCGATTTCACGAATCCCCCCGCGTGACAGCTTGACATCGTTGGCACGCTCAGGGCGGCCCGCGTTGCGTCGCGCGGCATGGTCCCGGATCTGACGATGCAAGCCTCGCAGCGCCTCGAAAACGCTGTAGTCCAGATAGCGGCGGAACACGAAGGGCAGCACCACATCGCGCAAGCCATCGGCCTGGGCATGGCTGGCAAAGGGCGCGACCACACGGCTTTTCAGCCAGGCGAAGCGCTCCCACTCGCGACCTTGCACCAGAAAATACTCTTCCAGTGCGCTCAGGGACACCACACTCGGCCCGGAATTGCCGTTGGGCCGAAGCGCCAGGTCCATGCGAAAAACAAAGCCATGCTCGGTGGTGTCACCCACCAGACTGAAAATTTGCTTGACCAGGCGTGTGTAGTAGTCATGGGTGCTGATGCGTCCAGCACCATCGGCACGGCCTTGCGTTTCACCGTCTTCGTCATAGACATAAATCAGGTCGATGTCGCTGGACACATTGAGTTCACGCGCCCCCAGCTTTCCCATGCCGACGATCCAGAACACGGCCGGCTGCAACTGAGCGGTCATGGGGACCCCATATTGCTGCTGCAATTGGGCCGAGGCTTCACGGTACGCCACATCCAGCGCGAATTCCGCAAGCTCGGTCATCGCCTGGGTGACCCCCTCCAGCGGCAATTGGGACTCGCAATCGAGCACCACCAGGCGCTCCATAACCAGTTGCCGCAACACCCTGAGCGCATCGCCGGCTTTGGGAAATGGCACGCGCAAAGCGTCGTAAGCCGACTGCATGGCGGCCAGCACAGGCGCGCCTGCAGGCAACAAGCCGAGGTGCTCGACGTAGCGTCGCCGAATCCGTTGGACAAATCGGGAATACTGCGCAAGTGCAGCCAGGGTTTCCCCGGGCACCTGGCCCCCCGTGGAAGACATCGATTCGCCGGAGATAATTCCTGTCACGCTGCTCTCACCATGGAAACGATGACCGACACCCCCGAAACACCCCAGAAGCCTTCTGGCTGGCTGAGGACGTGGTCATTTTGGACACGTTGGTTGCTCATTGCTTGCATCAGCGTCTGGGTGCTCGTGCTGGGCGTATGGGTCGGGTTACATGGTTTGATTGTGCCCCGAATTGACCTGTTGCGCCCCACGCTTGAACGACTGTCCTCCAGCGCTCTGGGGGCAACGGTTCAGATCGGCAGTTTGCAAGCGCGCTCGGACAGTCTGATCCCCACCTTTGAGGCACGTGATGTGACGCTGCGGGACGGCGCCGGCCACGACCTGTTGCGATTGCCACGCATCGTTGCCACACTGTCACCCCAGTCTGTGGCGCAGCTCTCCTTTGACCAACTCTACATAGACAGCCCGGAGCTGGAGATCAGCCGCTCGGCAGAAGGCGAATGGGCACTCGCCGGCATGCCCATTCCATCCGGCCAAGGCAGCGGCTGGGCCGACTGGTTTTTCTCGCAAACAGAGTTCATCATTCGCCACGGCAAGGTCCACTGGCACGATGCCTCCAAGGCGGTTGAGGCCGTCACATTCGAGGAGGTCGACCTGGTCGTTCGCAATGGCCTGCGCAGTCATTTGCTGCGACTGGATGCCACGCCACCCAGAACCTGGGGCGAGCGCTTCAGCTTGCAAGGCCATTTCAAACAGCCGCTGTTGAGTTTGCATGAAGGTCGCTGGCAAGACTGGAGTGGACAGGTCTATGGCCAATTCGGTCAACTCGATGCTGGCGCCATCCATCCCTACCTCAGCCTGCCCGATGGTTTGCAAATTTCCCAAGGCACAGGTTGGCTGCGGGTCTGGTCCGATGTCAAACACGGCGAGTTCACGGTCATCACGGCCGACGCAGACCTGCACAACCTGAAGGCACAGTGGGAAAGCAAGATTCCACCCCTGGGCCTGCGCCAATTGAAAGGTCGCCTCAGCACGCGGCTTTGGGGTACTGGCCATGAAGTGACGGTGCGTGATCTGTCGCTGGTCACCGACGATGGCGAAACATGGGAGGGCAAATCCTTGCGACTGGCCTGGACTGCCGCCCTGGAAAACCAGCCCGCGCAAGGCGAGTTGCAGGCGGACCAGTTGGAACTCGACGCACTTCAGCGGATTGGCGCTCGCCTGCCCGTGTCCGACACCTTGCGCCAGGCCTTGACCGGCTATCAGCCACAAGGACAGGTGAACAATTTGCAAGCCAAGTGGTCTGGCACCTGGCCCGCGCTCACACAGTACAGTGCCCGCGCACAATTGAACAACCTGAGCTTGAAAGCCTTGCCCAGCAACGCGCCAACCGAGTGGCCTCGGTTGCCCGCCCTGGACGGATTGAATGCGGAAGTGGAGATCAGCCCCACACAAGGCAAGGCACGACTGCAATTTCGCCAGGGTCACATGACCTGGCCCGATGTTTTTGAAGAACCGGTGCTGCCATTGCAAGACCTGTCGGCTGACGTGCAATGGCAACACAAAGAGGGGCGGTGGCAAGTTCAGGTGACGCAGGGGCGCCTTGCGAACGCTGACGGCGCCGGCGATTTCCAGCTTGCCTGGCAATCTTCTGATTCGGGGACCGGCCCTGGACAGCTGGACCTGAGTGGCAATTTAAGTCGATTGGAGGCACGCCAGGTCCATCGCTACCTGCCTTTGTCCATGAGCGCGAACATCCGCCACTATGTCAGGGATGCCATCACACAAGGGCAGGCCCATCAAGTGAAAGTGCGCATACGGGGCGACTTGAGGCACTTTCCGTTCACCGATCCCAAACAGGGCGAGTTTCGAATCACAGGGCAAATCAGCAAAGTCGCCTACGCCTATGTGCCGCGCGCCAGCAATGCGAAAGAGCCCCCCAGGCCAGGCACGGAATGGCCAGGGCTGGTGGATGTGTCGGGCGAATTGAGCTTCGAACGCAATGGCCTCCAGCTGAAAAATGCGCGGGCCAAACTGCAGGGCGCGCCCAATCTGCCCTGGACAGGCGTGGAGGCTCGCCTGGCCAACTTTTCCGAGGCAGTCGTGGAAGTCAAAGGTGACACCAAAGGCCCACTGGCCGAAGGCATCCGCTGGATCACCCAGTCACCGGCCCATGCGCTGCTACATGCACTGGAAAAAACCACGGCACAAGGCGTGGTGGACTCCCGATTGCGGCTTTCCGTGCCTTTGCAGAATCCGGACAAAAGCAAAATCAGCGGTAGCCTGACTTTTGCCAACAACGACTTCCAAATCAGCCCTGAGACACCCGCGCTTTCCCGGTTACGGGGACAACTGAACTTCACCGAAACGGGCTTGACCTTGCAAGGTGTGCAAGCCCGGCTGCTTGGAGGAGAAGCACGTGTGGAAGGTAGCCTGCGCACCCAGCTCAGCAGTGAAGAGGCTCCCTTGCAACTGCGCATTCAGGGTATGGCATCCGCCGAAGGTGTGCGTGCCGCCAAGGAGCTGGGGTGGCTGGCCCAGCTGGGCCAGAACCTGGAGGGCAGCACCACCTACAACGCCAGTGTCAACCTGCGACGCAATCAACCCGAGGTGTCGGTGATCAGCACTTTGCAAGGCATGGCGATTCGGGCGCCGGCACCTCTGGGCAAAGCCGCCACTGAGTCGCAAGCCCTGAAGCTGGATCTGGGCCTCACACCGGAATCTTTGCGCCCTGGCAGCAAGCGGCTGGAGGACCAAATCTCCTTGCAACTCGGAGATAGTTTGGCATTGCGTTATGTGCGCGACATTGCTGGACCACAGGAAAAAGTTTTGCGCGGCAGTATTTCTCTGGGCTCGTCCGGCGTGCAAAGCGCGCCTTTGCCTGAAACAGGCGTGTCCCTGCTGGTTCAATTGGCATCCATCGATGTGGACCGCTGGGAAGCCTGGCTGTCCTCTCTGGGCTCACCCGATCGCACCACGACCGGCAACAGTACAACGACCCACTATCTGCCAACTTCTTTTGCCATCCAGACGCCCGAGGTTTCAGTGGATGGCCGTCATCTGCACCAGGTGCTGGTCGGTGGTTCGCGCCAGGGTGACCTGTGGCGCGCCACGGTATCCGCGCAGGAAGTGAACGGCTACACAGAGTACCGGCCGGGCACGGCCAGCAACCCGGCTCGTCTGTTTGCACGCCTGGCTTACCTGAACATTCCGCCCAGTGCGTCCAGCGACGTCGACAATTTCCTGAGCGAACAACCTGCGAGCATTCCAGCACTGGACATCGTGGTGAATGACCTGGAGCTGCGTGGCAAACGGCTGGGGCGCGCCGAAGTGGATGCGGTGAACCGCGTGATGCCTGGTGGGGGGCGCGAATGGCGTCTCAACAAATTCAACCTGAGCATGCCCGAAGCCAGTTTCAACGCCACGGGCAACTGGTCTGCCGCACAGGCCTCAGCGCCCAAGAAAACACTGCTCGATTTCACCATGGATGTGAATGACGCTGGCGACTTGCTGAAACGACTGGGCATGCCCGATGCCGTTCGCTCCGGCAAAGGAAAGCTGACAGGACAGGTGGGTTGGGTCGGTTCGCCACTGAGCCCGGACTATCCCAGCATGAGTGGGCAGTTCAGCGTCAACATCGAGCGGGGCCAATTCCTGAAAACCGATCCTGGGGCAGCACGCTTATTGGGCGTGCTGAACCTGCAAGCCCTGCCACGTCGATTGCTGCTCGATTTTCGGGATGTGTTCAGCGAAGGTTTTGCATTTGACTTCTTCCGTGGCGATGTCGACATCCAGCAAGGCATGGCCCACACCAACAACCTGCAAATGAAAGGCGTCAATGCGGCGGTCATGATGGAAGGCAAGGCCGACATCGCGCGCGAAACGCAGGATTTGAAGGTGGTGATCGTGCCGGACATCAATGCCGGCACGGCCTCGCTGGTGTACTCCACCATCAACCCTGTGATCGGCCTGACAAGCTTTTTGGCCCAATATTTCCTGCGCCGTCCCCTGACGGAAGCGAACACGCAGGAGTTCCATGTCGATGGCACATGGGGTGACCCCAAGGTCACACGGATCAACAGCAAACCTGCCAACAAGCCATGAAGGTGGTCGCGTCGACTCGGCGCTGGCTGTTGTGGGGCTGGCTGGTGCTGCTTGTTTTTCTGATGCTGGGCACCCTGATCTGGCTGGCCGGGCGCTACGAGGTCAGTCAAGTCCAAGCCCAGATCGAGCGGGATGCCGCCGATGGCGTCACCGACATCCGCGCGGCTTTTCAACGCAATGTTCAAACCTTGCAATCCTTGCAAAGTGAGTCACGCAGCCCCAGCGCTTGGGCACAGGGTGCCCATGAAGTGTTGCGTCAGCATCGTGAATGGATTCGGCTCGAGTGGCGCGATCCGGATTTGCATATCCTTAGCGGCTCGGACTCCCCGTTCCGGCAGCCCGTGTTTGCGCGGTTTGGCCGTGACAATGCCTTGCCCGAGGTGAGTGCGGCTTGCAGCCTGGCCAAGCGCCAGAGCGGTCCGGGCTATTCGCACAGCAACTACGTCGCCTCCGGCGATGGCCTGGGTCTGGAAATCATGGAGGTGTGCCTGCCCTGGATCACCAATGGCCAGCTCAGTGGCTTTCTGGTGGGAAGTTATGCCCTGTCCGAAGTGCTGTCCAACTTGATCGGACCGCAGTTGACGCGCAGCCAGCAAGTCTCTTTCACCGAGCCGGACGGCACGCGCCTGGCCATGCATGGGCAGGCGCGTCGTGGCAACCGCGTCTTCACTGCTCAACAGTTGCTTGACCTGCCCGGCCACACCCTGGTGCTGCGCATAGACAGTTGGCGTGCTGCGCCTGATTTCTTCCCCAACGTCCTGACCGCCCTGGTCACCGCCCTGGCTCTGGCGTTGGCCACCGTGCTTTATTTGCTGGCGCGCGACATGCGCCGCCGGCAACGGGTAGAGCTGGACTTGGCGGACGCTCTTGCCTTTCGCAAAGCCATGGAGGACTCGCTGGTCACAGGCCTGCGCGCGCGTGATCTCAACGGTCAGATCACCTATGTGAATCCGGCATTCTGCGAGATGGTGGGTTTTGAGCCACAAGAGCTTTTGGGCCATGGCATCCCGGCACCTTACTGGCCACCTGAAATGTTTGCCGAATACGGGCAGCGCCAAGCCTTGCGCCTGGCGGGCAATGCGCCGCCGCGCGAGGGCATCGAGTCAGTGTTCATGCGGAAAAACGGTGAACGTATCCCCGTGCTGATCTTTGAGGCCCCACTGATCAATGCCCAAGGGCAACAAACAGGCTGGATGAGTGCCGTGCTGGATGTGAGCGAACAACGCCGGATCGAAGAAATCTCGCGAGCATCGCAGGAACGGCTGCAGGCAACCGCACGCCTGGCCACGGTGGGTGAGATGGCCTCGTTGCTCAGCCACGAACTGAACCAACCCCTGGCCGCCATTTCCAGCTACGCCACCGGCACCCTGAATTTGCTGGGCCATCACGCACAAGACCCGGCGGCGCAAGAACTCGCGACCTCCCTGGGCGGCGCCATCCAGCGCATTGCGCAGCAAGCCGAGCGCGCCGGCCAGGTGATCAAGAGTGTCCACGACTTTGTGCGGCGGCGGGACCAGACGCGCGAGGCCGTCAAACCGCATGTGCTGATTGGCAATGTGCTGCCGCTGGTGCACCTGCAAGCGCGCAAACTGGGGATCCGCGTCACGCTTCAGTGCGCCCAGGACCTGCCAGCCGTGGTGTGCGACCGCACCATGGTCGAACAGGTGCTGCTGAATCTGGCACGCAATGCCATGCAGGCCATGAGCGAGCTCCCGGCCAACACGCACACCCGACGCGAATTGACCCTGACCGTGAAGCCCGCAGCCTCCAATGCCGCCAGCCGATGGCTGGCTTTTGAAGTGGCTGACCTGGGACCCGGCATATCGCCTGACATCGCGGCGCAATTGTTTACCCCCTTTTTCACCACCAAAAACGAGGGCATGGGCTTGGGCCTGAGCCTGTGCCGCACGGTGATCGAACAACATGGCGGGTACCTGGACCACCGTGACAACCAGCCCTGTGGCACGGTCTTCAGCTTCACCTTGCCGGCACAAATGGCATGATTGCCACGCCTTGACACCACCGGAGCCTGCGCATGCAACCGACTCAGAACGCCCAGATTTTCATCATCGATGACGATGCCGGTGTGCGTGAAGCTTTGGCCTGGCTGCTGCGATCGCGAGGCTTGCCGAGCCAATGTTTTGAAAACGCCGATGCCTTCGTGGCGCAATGGGAACCAGGCTGGCTGCCCGGACAACCCAGCTGCATGTTGCTGGATGTGCGCATGCCCGGCATGAGCGGCCTGGCCCTTTTTGAATGGCTGATCGAGCGCGATTTACTGGCCGTTTGTCCAGTGATTTTTTTGACTGGCCATGCCGACATCCCCACGGCCGTCGATGCCGTCAAGCGCGGTGCCTTCGACTTTTGCGAGAAACCCTTTTCCGACAATGCCTTGGTGGATCGGATCGAATTGGCGTTGCAACGCTCGGCGCAAGTGCTGGAGAAAGTGCGCGAACGCAAAACGGTTCAAGACCGGCTGGATGAACTGACCGAACGCGAACGTGATGTGATGCGCCTCGTGGTGGAGGGCCTGCCCAACAAGCTGATCGCCGACCAGCTTGACATCAGCGTGCGAACCGTGGAAGTGCATCGGGCGCGTGTGTTTGACAAAATGGCCGTGAAATCCGCCGTCGAATTGGCCAATCTTTTGCGCGGTACAGACAAAGAAAATTAAACCATGAACTCTTTGCTTTGGCATCTGATCGGCTGGCTTGTTGTAGGCGTCCTGGCAGGTTGCAGCAGTCCGCCGCAACGCAACGATGCGCCCTCCGAAGCAGCCAGCTTGCCGCAAGCGCAAACGCAAACTGTTCCGGCCCCACCGCAGGCCGCCTTGCCCAGCACGCCACGCAGCCGCTGGGTTGCCTCTCGCTGGGACGATTTGCCCGGCTGGAATGACGACCCCGTGCACGAGGCCTGGGAAGCCTTGCTGCGCAATTGTGAGCGCCCCGGTGTGATGTTTGCCAGGCACTGCCCGGATGTGCGCCGACTCAGCATTGCCGACCCGAACGAACAGCGTGCGTGGTTGATGACCCGTTTCCTCCCCTACCGACTGGAGAGCGCCGAAGGGCAGCCACAGGGTTTATTGACCAGTTATTACGAGCCAGTGTTTGAGGCATCGCGTGTGCGTCGGCCCGGCTTTGAAACACCTCTTTATGCGCCAGCACCTGGCCTGGAAAATTTGCGTCGCAATGGACGCAGCTGGTACACCCGTCGTGAAATTGAAACCCTGTCCGAGGCGCGTGAGGCCCTGCGAGGGCGGGAGATCGCCTGGCTTGCCGATCCCGTGGATGCCATGGTGCTGCACATCCAAGGCTCCGGGCGTTTGCGCGTCAACGAGCCCGACGGCTCGACACGCACTGTGCGACTGGCGTTTGCGGCCTCCAACGAGCAGCCGTATCAAAGCATTGGCCGCTGGTTGCTGGACCAGGGCCTGGTACGCGACGCCACCTGGCCCGGCATCAAGGCCTGGCTGGCCGCCAACCGTCACCGCACCCAGGAATTGATGTGGACCAATCCGCGCTTCATCTTCTTTCGGGAAGAGGCTTTGCCCGACCCCTCCGAAGGGCCGCGGGGCGCGCAAGGTGTGCCGCTGACTGCGGGACGCTCAGTCGCCATTGACCCGCAAAGCGTTCCTTATGGAACGCCACTGTGGCTGGTCTCGGATGGGCCAACCCAAATCCTGCGCCGTCTGGTGGTGGCACAGGACACAGGCAGTGCCATTGTCGGTGCCGTACGCGCCGATTTCTTTGCAGGCACAGGCGATGCTGCTGGCCAATTGGCCGGACGAACCCGGCAGAGTTTGCGCCTGTGGGCGCTTTGGCCATTGCAAACCAGCCCCTGAAACGCTTGGATGGATGTCCCCTGCGTTACTGGGAATGACCGGGGGAGGAACGAAAATTTTTTGATCCATGACCCACTGGCGCCTCAAGCCCCCTACACTGGCTTGACTGAGGAGAACCGAATGAACGCACCCCTGCCCGAGCACATCCGCAAAGCCCTGGAGACAGTGACGCTGGATGACAAATATTCTCTGGACCATGGTCGCGCATTCATGAGCGGCGTGCAGGCATTGGTGAAGTTGCCCATGTTGCAACGCCAGCGCGACGCCCTGGTCGGCAAGAACACGGCCGGCTTCATCAGCGGCTACCGTGGTTCGCCCCTGGGCAACTATGACCAGGCCCTCTGGAAAGCCCGCAAATACCTGCAGGCGCAAAACATTGTTTTCCAGCCAGGCGTGAATGAAGAGTTGGCCGCCACCGCGTTGTGGGGCACCCAGCAATTGGGCTTTGCACCGCCGGGCAGCAACCGTTTCGATGGCGTGTTTGGCATTTGGTATGGCAAAGGCCCTGGCGTCGATCGCTGCGCCGATGTCTTCAAACATGCCAACATGGCGGGTACGACGCCCTGGGGTGGGGTACTGGCGGTGGCCGGCGATGACCACGTGGCCAAAAGCAGCACGGCCGCACATCAGAGCGATCACATTTTCAAGGCCTGCGGCACCCCGGTATTCTTTCCGGCCAGCGTGCAAGATGTGCTGGACTATGGCGTTCACGGCATCGCTCTGAGTCGTTTTGCCGGCATCTGGTCTGGCATGAAAACAATTCAGGAAGTGGTGGAGTCCAGCGCCACCGCCATGATCGACCCCGAGCGCGTGCAGGTCGTCCTGCCCGATTTCGTCATGCCCCCAGGGGGCATCCACATCCGTTGGCCCGATGATGCCCTGACGCAGGAAGCCCGCTTGTTTGAATACAAGGGCTACGCGGCCATGGCCTATATCCGCGCCAACAAACTCAACCACAACGTCATCTCCGGGCCGAATGACCGCTTCGGTCTGATGGCCAGTGGCAAAGCCTACAACGACACACGCCAGGCCTTGCTGGACCTGGGGCTGGACGATGCCACCTGCCAGCGTCTGGGCATTCGCTTGCACAAAGTGGGCGTGGTGTGGCCCCTGGAGGCGCAAACCACGCGGGAATTCGCCACCGGCCTGCAGGGAATTCTGGTGGTGGAAGAAAAACGCGCCTTCATGGAATACCAGCTGAAGGAACAGTTGTACGACTGGCGTGACGATGTGCGCCCCCATGTGCTGGGCAAATTCAATGAGGTTGACGGCCATGTTTCAGGCGGTGAGTGGGCACTGGCCAATCCGACCAGTAACACCCTGCTGCGTGCCAACGCCGAACTGAACCCGCCCCTGATCGCCCGTGCCATTGCGCAGCGCCTGAAAAAAATGGGGGTGGATGCCGACACGGCCGCACGCATGGACGCACATCTGGCCATCCTGCAAGCCAAGGAACAATCAATGCAGACCATTGAGGTCAAGGCCGATCGTCAGCCCTGGTTCTGCTCGGGTTGTCCGCACAACACCAGCACCAAAGTTCCCGAAGGCTCGCGCGCCATGGCTGGCATCGGTTGCCACTTCATGAGTGTCTGGATGGACCGCAGCACCGTCGGCTTCACGCAAATGGGCGGAGAGGGTGTGCCCTGGGTGGGACAGCAGCCGTTCAGCAACGACAAGCACATGTTCAGCAACATCGGTGACGGCACCTATTTTCACAGCGGCATGCTGGCGGTGCGTCAGAGCGTGGCTGCCGGCGTGAACATCACCTACAAAATTCTCTACAACGACGCCGTGGCCATGACCGGCGGACAACCCGTAGGCGAACGCCCCGAAGGCCACACCCCTGTGCAGATTGCGCAGAGCATGCGCGCCGAAGGGGCTCAAAAAATCACCATCGTCACCGATGAGCCCGAGAAATACCAAGGCGTGCGCGACCTGCCCGCAGGCATCGAGATTCAGCACCGCGACCGGCTCGATGCGATTCAGCGCGAATTCCGTGAGATCAAAGGCTGTACCGTCATCATCTACGACCAAACCTGTGCGACCGAAAAACGCCGACGTCGCAAGCGCGGCACCATGGTGGATCCGGCCAAGCGCGTGGTCATCAACGAGGCCGTTTGCGAGGGCTGCGGCGATTGCAGCGTTCAAAGCAACTGCCTGAGCGTGGAGCCACTTGAAACCGACTTCGGCCGCAAACGCACCATCAACCAAAGCACGTGCAACAAAGACACCAGCTGCCTCAAAGGGTTCTGCCCAAGCTTCATCACCGTTGAAGGCGGTCAGCTCAAGAAGAAGGCCAAATCGCAAGCCACGGCTTCACCCTTCACTCTGGGCGCCCTGCCGGAACCGGCACCGCGCTCCCTGGCCCAGCCTTGGGGCATCATCGTGGCCGGCGTGGGCGGTACAGGGGTCATCACGATTGGCCAGCTGCTGGGCATGGCGGCACACATGGAGGGCCGGGGCATCGTCACCCAGGACTCTGCCGGTCTGGCTCAGAAAGGGGGTGCGACCTGGGCCCATGTCTACATTGCCGAGCATCAGGATGCGATCCGCACCACACGCGTCAGCATGGGCGCGGCTGACCTGATCATCGGTTGCGATCCCATCGTGTCTGCTGGCAAGGAAACACTGCAACGCATGCGTGCGGGTCGCACACATGTCGCGCTGAACGGCTACAGCACACCCACGGCAGCATTTGTCAAGAACAGTGGCTGGCAAAACCCGTCAGAAGCCTGTGTGGCGGACATTGGCAAGGTCATCGACGTGGAAGCGAATGCCGGCAAGCTGGGTGTCTTTGATGCCAACGCCGTGGCCACGCAACTGATGGGCGACACCATTTTCATCAACCCCATGATCCTGGGCTATGCCTGGCAGAAAGGCTGGGTACCCGTTGGTCGCGAGGCATTGCTGCGCGCCATCGAGCTGAATGAAGTGGCCGTGGAGCAGAACAAGATCGCTTTTGAATGGGGGCGTCAGTGCGCGCACGACTGGCTGCGTGTGCAAGCGCTGCTTAGACCGGCCCAGGTGATCGAGTTCAAGAAACGCGCCAGCCTGGAAGACGTGGTTCAGCGGCGTGTCGCCTTCCTCACCGACTACCAGGATGCGGCCTATGCCGAAAGCTATCGCGCCTTCGTGGCGCGCGTTCAGCAAGCAGAGTCGGCACTGGGCAAAACCACCCTGAGCGAGAGTGTGGCACGCAACCTGTTCAAGCTGATGGCGTACAAGGACGAATACGAAGTGGCGCGTCTGCACGCCGATCCGGCATTCCAGCAACGCATTCGGGATCAATTCGAAGGCGATTTCCAGCTCAAGTTCCATCTGGCGCCGCCCTTGCTGGCAAAAACCAATGACAAGGGTGAGCTGGTCAAACAAAGCTATGGTCCCTGGATGCTGCATGTCTTTGGCCTTCTGGCGAAGTTCAAAGGCCTGCGTGGCACAGCGCTGGACGTGTTTGGCAAGACCGAGGAACGTCGCATGGAACGGGCACTGATCACGCAATACCGCGACAGCCTGAACGAAGTCATGCAGTCACTCTCTGCCGAAAACCACGCACTGGCCGTCGATATCGCCCAGATTCCCGAGCAGATCAAGGGTTTTGGCCATGTGAAAGCGCGCCATGCAGCGGCCGCCCAATCCCAATGGGCGCGCTTGATGACCGCTTGGCGTGACCCGTTGCAACAGGCCAAAGTGGCCTGAGCTCAGTGGGCCCCGTGAAAATCTTCCGGTCGCAATTCGATCGGTTGGCCATGGGGTGTTCGTTCCGCAGCGGCCTCCCAGGCATGCTCCAGCGCGTGCAGTTGGTCTGCCGTGCCAACTTGCTTGCGCAACACCATGTGCTCCAGGGCGTCCAGCCAGTGCTGGTAGTACTGTGAGCCATCGTCATGGGCGGCGGCCTTGATCTGCGCCGTCAGTGCTTGCGCCCATTCCGGCCAGGTGAACAAGCCTTGGGCATGCAGGTGCACCGTCATGGCGAAGGCCTGGGCCTGCCAGGGCTCGGAAAACACCGGCGCATGTTCATCGTGCGTGGGCATGGGCAAGCCCGCGCTGCAATAGGCCGCAATTTCGGCCAGGGTGGCGCGTGGATCACTCATGGCCTGGCCTCCCAGGGCTCCAGATAACTCTCCCAGGCATCCACGCAAACTTCCAGCTGGGCCTGGGCGTCCGGTCCCCACAGATCTCGCCCGTCAAATACGACGGCATACAGCCATTCGCCTTCGTTGCTGTCCGGTGTCGCGGTCAGCGCTGCATGCCGATCCGGCAGCACATGAACGCCATGCACACGAACCACCGTCCCCACGTGACCGCGGACATAGCGTGGCAAACGTGTATGGCCCATCGGATGCTGGTTGCGCGCTCGCACACGCTGCCCCACCGCAAAACGGGCCGATTGGCGCACAGGCCTCTGCGCCGAAGTGCCTTTGGCCAGCGCGGCATCGACGGCCGTCAGTCGCAGTGGGTTGACCCCGGCAAGAGGCGCTTGTGTCATGCGCCCTTGTGCGATTTCTTCGCGCGTGGCCAGGCCACGCGTCACCATCATGTTGTCCAGCGCATCCAGCCAGATCTGGTAATACGAGTTTTGCAGATAGCGTTGCGGCGGCAAAGACTCCCGGGCGCTTCGTGCCTGGTCGATGTTCCACTGCCCTGTCGCCCCCATGGCCACCGTCAGTGCCAGAGCATGACGCTCCCAGTCGGCATGGAATATCGGCTCCAGAGGTTCGGGCTGCACCGGCCCATAGCCCTGCATGCCACCCATGTCATGCACGCCGTTCATGCGGGCACCTCCAGATCTTGCGGGCGCAACGGCAAGCCGGTACCGATCATGCTGTCCCGGGTCACCAGTTCGGCCAGCCGCGCCTGCGTCCAGCCCTCGGTGCCAGGTGGTCGCAACGGCAAGACCAGGTAGCGGATTTCAGCCGTTGAGTCCCAGACCCGGAACGTGGTTTCGGACGGCACGCTGACGCCAAAATCGGCCAGCACGCCGCGCGGGTCCATCACGGCCTTGCTGCGGTAAGGTGCGCTCTTGTACCAAACAGGAGGCAATCCCAGCACAGGCCAGGGATAACAACTGCACAGCGTGCAAACCACCATGTTGTGCAGCGTTTCCGTGTTGGGCACAACCACCATGTGCTCGCCCTGGCGACCGCTGTAGCCCATGTCCGCAATGGCAGCGGTGGCGTCTCGCAACAGCCATTCCCGGTAGGCTGGCTCGTCCCAGGCCCGCGCCACGACACGGGCACCATTGTGAGGACCCACTTCCGCCTCGTATGTTTCAATGATTCGGTCGAGTGCCGCAGGATCAACATACCCTTTGTCCGTCAACAAGGTTTGCAATGCGCGCACGCGCACATCCATGGCACTCAGATGCGAATGATCGTGCGCATCGTGGTCGTGGGGTGCGACAGAATCCCCAGAAGTGAAAGGCTTGCTCATACAGAAATGATAGGCCAGGACACCCCGAATACAATGCCGGATTGTCCCGAGTGACCCTCCGCCCTGTTGGCGGTCCGCGCAACGGGACGCGAATCACAGGAGAATTTTGTGTTCATTTCATCTGCCATCGCCCAAACTGCCCCTGCTGCTGCCGGCGGCGACATGGGGTCCTCCCTCATGAGCATGCTGCCCCTGGTTCTGATGTTCGTGGTCTTGTATTTCGTCATGATCCGTCCCCAGATGAAGCGTCAGAAGGAACACCGTGCCATGATTGATGCCTTGGCCAAGGGTGACGAGGTCGCTACTGCCGGGGGACTGCTGGGCAAAGTGACCAAACTCGGTGACAACCACCTGGGCGTGGAAATCGCTGCTGGCGTCGAAGTGCAACTGCAGCGCAGCGCTGTGGTTCAAGTTTTGCCCAAGGGCACCCTGAAGTAAGCATCGACGTCGGGCCTGTCCCGACGTCTGACGCGCAATGCTGGACGCGCCATGAATCGTTACCCGGTCTGGAAATACGCGATCATCGTGATCGCCTTGTGGGTGGGCAGCTTGTACACGCTGCCCAATTTCTTTGGTGAGGCCCCGGCGGTCCAGGTTTCAGCTGGCAAGCCCGCCATCAAGGTGGATGCCGGCGTGCAAGCCCGGGTGGAAGCGGCGCTGAAAAATGCTGGCCTCACGGCGGCCGCCCTGTCGCTGGAACAAGGCTCGCTGAAAGCCCGATTTGACAACACCGAAAGCCAACTCAAGGCCAAAGATGCGATCCAGCGCGCGCTGATCCCCGATGCCAGCGATCCCTCTTATGTGGTGGCGCTCAATCTGCTCTCGCGGTCACCCCAATGGCTCAGCAGCTTGAACGCAGCGCCCATGTACCTGGGCCTGGATCTGCGTGGCGGTGTGCACTTCATGTTGCAAGTGGACATGCCAGCGGCCTTGACCAAAAAGGCCGAATCCCTTTCCGGCGACATCCGCACGAGCATGCGGGAAAAGAATTTGCGCCATGCCGGCATCAGCCGCAACGGTCAGGCCATTGAAATCCGTTTCCGTGACACGGCCACGCTGGATGCCGCCAAGCGCCTGATCCAGGACCAGTTTGCCGATCTGCAAACGACGGACGCCGCTGAAGGCAGCGACTTCAAACTGAGCGCCACGCTCAGGCCAGAAGCCGGTCGTCGCGTACAAGACCAGGCGCTGAAACAAAACATCACCACACTGCACAACCGGATCAACGAACTGGGCGTGGCCGAACCCGTCATTCAGCAACAAGGGCTGGACCGCATCGTGGTGCAATTGCCAGGTGTGCAAGACACCGCCAAGGCGAAAGACATCCTGGGCCGCACCGCGACACTGGAAATTCGCATGGTGGACGAGAGCAGCGAAGCCCGCGCCGCCGAACTCAGCAACGGCATGGTGCCCTTCGGTACGGAACGTTACCTGGAGCGCAATGGCCAGGCGGTCGTGGTGAAAAAGCAGGTGATTCTCACCGGCGAGAACCTCACCGATGCTCAGCCCGGGTTTGACAACCAGACCCAGGAGGCAGCCGTGCACCTGACCCTGGATGCCAAGGGCGCGCGCATTTTCCGCGACATCACCCGCGACAACGTGGGCAAGCGGATGGCCATTCTGCTGTTCGAAAAAGGCAAGGGCGAGGTGGTGACGGCACCGGTGATCCGCAGCGAAATTGGCGGTGGCCGCGTGCAAATTTCGGGGCGCATGACGACGGTGGAAGCCAATGATGTGGCGCTGCTCTTGCGTGCCGGTTCGCTTGCAGCGCCCATGGAGATCATTGAAGAGCGCACCATCGGTCCCAGCCTGGGCGCAGAAAACATTGCCAAGGGTTTCAACAGCGTGACCTGGGGGTTCCTGGCGGTGGCCGTCTTTATGTGCATGTACTACATGCTGTTCGGGCTGTTCTCCAGCGTGGCGCTGGCCGTCAACCTGTTGCTGCTGGTGGCCGTGCTGTCCATGCTTCAAGCCACCCTGACCTTGCCTGGCATGGCCGCCATGGCGCTGGTGCTTGGAATGGCCATTGACGCCAACGTGCTGATCAATGAACGCGTACGCGAAGAGTTGCGTAACGGCGTCTCACCGCAGGCCGCCATTCACGCGGGCTATGACCGCGCCTGGGCCACCATCCTGGACTCCAACGTCACCACGCTGATCGCCGGCCTGGCCTTGCTGGCCTTTGGGTCCGGACCGGTTCGCGGTTTCGCGGTCGTGCATTGCCTGGGCATCCTGACCAGCATGTTCTCTGCGGTGTTCTTCTCGCGCGGCCTGGTGAATCTCTGGTATGGCCGTCAGAAAAAACTCAAAGGCGTGTCGATTGGCACGGTGTGGCGTGCGCCTGGCACAGCCGTCACCAAAGACGAATAAGGGCAGAGCATATGGAATTCTTCAAAATTCGTCGCGACATTCCGTTCATGCGGCATGCCCTCGTGTTCAACGCGATTTCATTCATCACCTTTGTCGCCGCTGTCTTTTTCCTTTTCAGCCGCGGCTTGCATTTGTCGGTGGAGTTCACCGGTGGCACGCTGATGGAGGTCAGCTACAGCCAGCCCGCCGACCTGAACCAGGCCCGTGAGCGCATTGCCGCTCTGGGGTACAACGATGTGCAAGTTCAGAACTTTGGCACCGCGCGGGATGTGCTGATTCGCATGCCCGCCATCAAAGGTGTGAGCTCAGCGCAACAAAGCGACAAGGTCCTGGCGGCCCTGAAAGAGGCCGATGCCAGCGCCGAGTTGCGACGCACGGAATTTGTCGGCCCTCAGGTGGGCGATGAACTCGCCGCCGACGGTCTCAAGGCCCTGGCCTTTGTGGTGGTGGGCATCATGATTTACTTGGCCTTCCGCTTTGAATGGAAGTACGCCGTCGCAGCCATCATCGCCAACTTGCACGACGTGATCATCATCCTGGGTTTCTTCGCGTTTTTCCAGTGGGAATTTTCCTTGCCCGTGCTGGCCGCCGTGCTGGCCGTGCTGGGATACTCGGTGAACGAGTCGGTGGTGATCTTCGACCGGATTCGCGAGAACTTCCGCCGCTATCGCAAAATGGAAACCATAGAGATCATCGACAACGCGATCACCTCGACCATCAGCCGCACCATCATCACCCATGGCTGCACGCAATTGATGGTGCTGTCCATGTTGCTGTTCGGGGGTGCCACGTTGCACTACTTCGCTCTGGCGCTGACCATTGGCATTTTGTTCGGCATCTATTCATCGGTTTTCGTGGCCGCAGCCATTGCCATGTGGCTGGGCATCCGCCGCGAAGACCTGATCAAACCGGTCAAAAAAGAGGGCGACCCGGACGACCCCAACGCTGGCGCCGCCGTCTGAATTTCAGTGGGCGACGCGGTCCGAGTCATCGCACAACTCGTCCAGAATGAGGGCGTCCGGCTCCAGTCCGGCACTCCAGTACACCATGAGGACGATGATCTTCAAATCATCGATTGACACCGGGTGGCCTGGCACGGCCATCGCACGGTCCACCACGATCTCGCGCATGTGTGGTGGCAAGACGCCCGCAGACTCCAGAAAGCTGACAAAGCCCAGGCACGCCGCGCCCAAATGATCCTGCTCGGCCACGGAATAGACGCGCAAGCTGTGCGCCGATTGGGCATGTGTCGCACGGCCCGCCGCTTCCACTTGTGACAAATCGATGAGTTGGGTGTTGTGCGAGGCCAGGTCCAGCCCTGCAAGCCATTGCAAAGCCTGCTCGATTTCGTCGGGCTCAAAGCCTACGGCACTGAGTTTGCGTCCAAGTTGCTGCAACTCGGGACAAGCATCCCCACGCCAGTAGTTTTCGTAAACGTACACGAGGACTTCAAACATGGTTTCAATATAACCGCTTTTTGAAAATCTGCGCAAGCGTTGTCACCCGCATTCAATGCAGCCGCGTCATGCGCTGAAAAAGTCCTCCGGGCAAGCGCGTCACATCGCCTGCCAACTCGAGCGCCAGCAAAGCAGACTGCAAGGCGGCCACATCCAGGTTCGTGCGTTGCAGCAAGACTTCCATGGCCACAGGATCATGCCCCAGCGCCTGCAACAGGGGTGATGGCTCGGCCTGGTCCGCTGCCGCAACGGGCGGATGGGGCCCCGGTGCCAGCGTCAGCTCTTCCATCACATCCTCCACCGACTCGACCAATTTGGCACCCTGGCGAATCAATGCGTGACAACCGCGCGCCTGCGCCGAATGGATGGAGCCGGGAATGGCCAGAACCTCGCGCCCCAGATCCAGCGCCAGTCGTGCCGTGATCAACGAGCCGGACTTGAGGCTGGCTTCCACGACCAGCACCGCCGAACTGAAGGCTGCAATCAGGCGATTGCGTTGCGGAAAATGATGCGCCAAGGGCGCAGTACCTGGAGGGTATTCGCTGATCAAGGCACCTCGCTCTGCAATTTGCTGCGCCAGACCGGTATTGCGCTCGGGATAGACGCGATCCAGCCCTGAGCCCACGACGGCCAGAGTCGCACAATCATCCGCGGAACGGGCCGCGGCCAATGCCCCCTGATGCGCCGCCGTGTCAATGCCCCATGCCAAGCCCGACACGATGCAGAACCCGGCATCGCCGAGATGACGGGCAAAGGCCCGCGCATTCTCAAGGCCTTGCGGTGTCGCGTTGCGACTGCCAACCACTGCGATACCGGGGGGCACAGGGCTTGCCAGTTGTCCTTGTGCATAGACCAGCAAAGGCGGGTCCACCAAAGCCAGCAGGCACGGTGGGTAGGATGCATGCGCCCAGGTCCACACGGCATGCGATGTGCCACAGGCAGGCCGCGCCAGCCAATCCAGCACGCGCTGATGCAAGGCTGGCAAACCGGATGGAGCCGTGGCCAAAGCCTGTGCCACCTCGGGCCGCACCCAGCGCCGCAACTCGGCGGACGATTGGCGAAAAATATCGGCGGGTGCGCCATACCGGCGCAGCAATGCCACCGCAGTTTGCGTCCCGACACCTGGCGTTGCCTGCAAACGAAGCCATGCCTGTAAATCCTGCATGCTTGCCTCCTTGTTTCAAGGCACCATGCTAGGAACGGTGCAGCGTGCCATGGGGAAGTTGCACCACCAGAATCTGAAAGGGCTTGTCGTCAGGCCACAGCAATGGCCCGACAAAACGGGGACAATAGAGGGATGGCTTTGCTTCCCATCCTCAGTTACCCCGACCCTCGTCTGAACACCGTCGCCCAGGCGGTCAAGACGGTGGACGACCGCGTGCGCACCCTGATTTCCGACATGCTCGAAACCATGTACGAAGCCAATGGCATCGGTCTGGCGGCGACGCAGGTGAATATTCACGAGCGACTGATCGTCATCGATGTGTCAGAGGAGCGCGACCAGCCCATGGTCCTGATCAACCCGGAAGTGCTTTGGTTGAGCCCGGAGCGCATCCGGGGTGATGAAGGCTGCCTGTCCGTGCCCGGCATTTATGACGGCGTGGAACGGGCACGCGCCATCAAGATCAGCGCCCAGGATGGTGAGGGTCAGGTCCGCACCATCGAAGCCGAAGACCTGCTGGCCGTCTGTATCCAGCATGAAATGGATCATCTTTTGGGCAAGGTGTTTGTCGAGTACCTTTCTCCCCTTAAGCGCAACCGGATCAAAACCAAGATGCTCAAAGCGCAACGCGCCGAGCGCTGAACCTCATGCGAGTGATTTTTGCGGGCACCCCGGAATTCGCGCGCGAAGCGCTGGCCCAGTTGCATACGGCGGGCCACGACATTGTGCTGGTGCTGACACAACCTGACCGTCCTGCCGGGCGCGGCATGAAACTGCAAGCCTCGCCGGTCAAGCAATGGGCCCAAAGCCACAACATCCCGGTCTGCCAACCCCTGAGCCTGCGCCTGGATGGCAAATACCCTCAAGACGCCCGGATGGCGCAGGAGGCGCTCCTGGCAGCCAACGCCGATGTGATGGTGGTCGCTGCCTATGGCTTGATACTCCCGCAATGGGTCCTGGATTTGCCGCCACAGGGCTGTCTCAACATCCATGCCTCCTTGCTGCCACGCTGGCGCGGCGCGGCGCCGATCCATCGCGCCATCGAAGCGGGCGACAGTCAGACCGGTATCACCCTGATGCAAATGGACGCAGGGCTGGACACCGGTGACATGCTGGCGATTCACTCAGAGCCCATCCTGCCACGCGACACCACGGCCAGCCTGCATGACCGACTGGCGGTGGCCGGTGGGGCACTCATGGTGAAAGCGCTGGAAAACCTGGATCAACTCACGCGCACGCCTCAACCGACCGAAGGCATTACCTACGCACAGAAGATTGAGAAGCACGAGGCCCTTCTGGATTGGTCACGTTCGGCTGTGGCACTCGACCGCTGCATTCGCGCCTTCAACCCTTTCCCTGGTGCACACAGCGTCCTGGGGGGAGAAGTGTTGAAGATTTGGGCCGCCGAGCCCGTTCACACCCATGCGCCTTCCAGGCCCCATGGCACCCTGGTGGAGGTGACCCCAGAGGGACTGGATGTGGCCACCGGTGAAGGCTTATTGCGCTTGACACAGCTTCAACGTCCCGGCGGGAAGCGGCTGTCTGCGGCCGAGTTCCTGCGTGGCCAACCCTTGCAAGTGGGGCAGCAGCTGGGTGTGATCACACATCCCGCACCCTGAGCCCGGATGGCATGTTTTTTCTAGCTGAAAACTACCGACACCCGGCCTTTCGTGAAGGTGCGCGCGACTTCACCGGCCTGGCGTTGGGCATTGCAGCCTGGGGGCTGATGACCGGCGTGACCATGATGAAGTCCGGCATGTCACTCACCGAATCGTTGCTGATGGCGGTTCTGGTGTTTGCGGGCAGCTCCCAGCTGGCGGCCATCCCCTTGCTGGTAGCCGATGCGCCCATGTGGGTCATTCTGGCCACTGGGTTCTGTGTGAACTTGCGCTTCGTGGTGTTCAGCGCCCATCTGCGCCCTTACATAATGCCCTGGCCCCGATGGAAGCGTCTGGTGCTGGGCTACATGACCGCCGATCTGAGCTATGTGCAATTCGTCAAACGTTTTCCGCATCCGGCCACCGACACGGCCGGCCAGCAATACCAGCTGGCCTACCTGGCAGGCAACACGGGGCTGAACTGGTTCAGCTGGACCAGCGCGGGCCTGGTGGGCATCGGACTCGCGCAAGTGATCCCCACGCAATGGGGCTTGGGCTTTGCCGGCATTCTGGCACTGGTGGGCCTGAGTTGCTCGCTGGCCAGCTCCAGACTTCGGGTGGTGGCCGGCACGGTGGCTGGCGCGGCTGGTGTGGCTGCCATCGCGCTGCCCCTCAAACTCAATATCCTGGTGGCCATCGCTGCAGCGGTGTCTTTGTGCATGCTGCTGGAAAAGCTCCCACGTCCCACAACGGAGCCTGGCCATGAGTGAGACTGAAAAGCTCATCACCATTGTGGCCCTGGCTGGCATCACGGTGCTCACTCGCTGTTTCTTTTTCTTGTCAGACCGGCCCTGGCATTTGCCCCATTGGGCACAACGGGGACTGCAATACGCACCCATCGCAGCACTCACATCGGTGGTGGTGCCCGAAATCATCATGACCCAGGGTCAGCTGATCAGCACCTGGCAGGACGCCCGCCTGTACGCCGCCTTGGTCGGTGCCGCTTATTTCCTGACGCACCGTCACCACCGCCAGGCGGTGCTGGGCACCATGGTGGTGGGCATGGCCGTCTACCTGCCGCTGCACGTGGGGCTGGGCTGGTAAGGTCCAGGCTGTCAGTCTGTGCAAGCCCTGACTTTTAAAATCAGCCGACTCTCTTTCTCATTTCACAAGCCATCATGAATGTTCTTCGCTTTTCCGATTTGTGCGCCCAAGGCAAAGTCCAAGGTCAGCGCGTGTTCATCCGTGCCGACCTGAATGTTCCCCAGAATGACCAGGGGGCCATCACCGAAGACACCCGTATCCGTGCTTCTGTGCCATGCATCCAGATGGCGCTGGACGCAGGTGCCGCTGTCATGGTGACCAGCCACCTGGGACGGCCCACCGAAGGTGAGTTCAAGCCCGAGGACTCCCTGGCACCTGTGGCCCAACGCCTGTCTGAGCTGTTGCAACGGGACGTGCCCCTGGTCAGGAACTGGGTCGATGGCGTGCAAGTGCAACCCGGGCAATTGGTGTTGCTGGAGAACTGCCGCGTCAACCGTGGTGAAAAGAAAAACAACGAGGCATTGGCACGTCAGATGGCCGCTCTGTGCGACATCTTTGTGAACGATGCCTTTGGCACGGCGCACCGGGCCGAAGGCACCACTTATGGCATCGCCCAGTTTGCACCCATCGCATGTGCAGGCCCTCTGCTTGCAGCCGAGATCGACGCCATCACGCGCGCCCTGGCTGCACCGAAACGGCCGCTGGCTGCGATCGTCGCTGGCTCCAAGGTGTCCACCAAGCTGACCATCCTGCAAAGTCTGGCCAGCAAAGTGGACCAGTTGATTGTGGGCGGCGGCATCGCCAACACCTTCATGCTGGCTGCTGGCTTGAAAATCGGCAAGAGCCTGGCCGAAGTGGATCTGGTAGATGAGGCCCGCGCTGTCATGGCCGCCATGAAAGCCCGTGGCGCCGAGGTACCCATTCCCACGGACGTGGTGGTGGCACAGCGCTTTGCAGCCGATGCACCGGCGCAGGTCAAGCCTGCCGATCAGGTGGCAGACGATGACCTGATTCTGGACATTGGACCGCAGACAGCGGCGCGGCTGGCCTCACAGCTCAAGCAGGCCGGAACCATCGTCTGGAACGGCCCCGTGGGCGTTTTCGAGTTTGATGCTTTTGCCCAAGGCACGCAAACAATTGCCCAGGCCATTGCCGCGTCCGATGCGTTCAGCATTGCGGGGGGCGGGGACACGCTGGCCGCGATTGCCAAGTACGGCATTGAAAAGCAGGTGGGCTACATCTCCACCGGAGGTGGCGCTTTCCTGGAAATTCTGGAGGGCAAGACATTGCCGGCCTTCCAGATTCTGAGCGAGCGCGCGGCCACCCAGAAAGCCTGAGGCCACTCAGGCCGGCAGAGCGGCAGGCTGGCTCGTGGCCTGCCCTTTGTAATCTGTCCAGCAACGGCGCGAAAAGTCATACAGCTTGCACTTGCGGGCTGTCTGGAAGTACCAGCGCCAGGAAAAGCGCTGAACGATGATGCGCTCAGGCAACATGTCCTCCAGCTTGGACTGCGCCTGCTTCAACTTGTACAGCGGAATGCTCATGTCCACGTGGTGGGCCGTGTGCTCCATGATGTGGTGCATCAAGGCACCAATGCGGAACGGGAAGGTCAGGTGGACCGTGGTGGACACAAACGGCTGGGCCTTGGACCAGGCGCTGCGCTCGTCATGCCAGGACACCTTGACATGGGTATGGTGCACGTACACCACAAAACCGATCATGGCGCACCAGAAGAGGAAGGGCACCACCACGCCACACAACAACACGGTCAGAACCGATTGGTTGAAAGCCAGCGCGGCAGCCGTCATCACACCAATCCAGATCAGGCCAAAGGCCGACACCAGCAAGTTGTCCTGAATGAAGATGGGACGACGCGTGGGCATGTGCTTGCGGTTCGGAAAGAACATGCGGTTCCACCAAATTTCGACCATGTAGTACAGGCCGGGGGCCCAGCCACTGCGGTACACGCGGTCCAACAGCTTGCCCATCGGTGTCAGCGCCTGGTATTCCTGCTGGGTCAACGGGGCCCAGACAAAGTCAAAGCCTTTGAGGTTGGTGTAGCCGTGGTGCACCACGTTGTGGCCCACATCCCACAGGCTGTAGGGGGTCAACGAAGGCAAAAACGCAATACGGCCAATCCATTTGTTCAGGGTGCGGTGCGGTGTCAGGCTCTGATGGCAAGCGTCGTGCCCCAGAATGAACAGGCGCCCGATGACGAAACCGGCAGCCAAGCCGCACAGCAGTTTGGCCCAGGTGGCCTCCAGCATCACCGTGCCCGCCAGCAGCAGCGCCCAAACGGCGAAATCGAGCAGCATCAGACCAATGGCATAGGCGGTGGTGCGCTCGGCCAGTGGAATCAGCCATTCGCGGATGACTTTGCGATGGGGAAGCGGCTCACCAGGAGGGATAGGTTTGTCGAAAGTATTCATCGATAACAGACGTAAAACAGGCGAAATGGGGAAAGGTCCCGATAGTCTGATTATCCCAGTTACGCCCGTCGTTGGCAGATGATCCACCTCAATCGACCTGAAATTTTGTGGCTTCCCCTTCTGGATCGGCAGACTTCACCACCGCAAAGGCAAGGTTTTGCATACGAAATACTGTCTTTCCGCCTCGCGCTGAACATACCCCCCAACCGTCAAATCTTTCAGAAGACGGCTGACCATTTCGCGGCTGCAACCAATCTGTTGCGCCATCTGCGCATGCGTGAGTCGGTCCCGCAATTGCAGTCGGCCATCGGCAAGGACTGAAGTGTTGCGTGTGAGCAACTCACACAGGCGACCATAGGTGTCGGTGAACAGCACCTGGCGGGCCGTCCGGGTCGCCTGACGGGCCCGTTCGGTCACGCGGTGCAGCAAATCAAGCGCAAACTCGGGTTCTTCCTGAAGGAAGGCCATCAGTTTGATCCGGGTGATCTGGGCGCAGGTGGTCGTTTGCAGGGCTTGCACAGAAGCCGATCGAATTTTGTGATGCAAAGACATCTCGCCCACAAACTGGCCGGGCCCGCAGATCCCGTGGGTCATCTCACGTGGTTTGCGACCACCCGATGAGGCATAAACCCGCACCCGGCCAGTCAGCAAGATGTACAGGTCATCGCCCTCTTCCCCTTCTTCCATCAGATGCGCGTGCCGCCTGAACACACGCAACTCGCCACGCCGCGCGAGCGCTTCAAGGCGGGGTTCCGCGAGGGTGTCATACAAAGAACTGGGATCTGGCTTGATGGGGGACATGTGAACTCCTGGTGGAGTTGCCATGTTCGGCTTGTTTGGATCGCAAAGGTGCGTGCCCTGCTCACAAATGTTGTGATGGCAAGTCTCTAGAGTGTGCGCTCTTAGGGATCACACTGGAGTCCTCCATGAACACATCTGCTCAGCCCCCTGTCCCCTCCGATGATTGCCCGGCAACGCCCCGTGTCGTCACGCCCTCGCCTCGCGCGTGGGTGGCCGACTTTGTGCCCATCAGCCCCGACGACCCAGCGTTACGCGCCGTATTGATTCAACTGCAATGGGCTCTGGACACAGAAAGCCAGTGGTGAGGGACAGTCCGGTTTCGCTGGTGGGGCTTTCATGTGAGAATGGACCGCATGAAAAGCCCCGCTCGCCCTCCCCGTCGCTCCACCAAAATTGTCGCCACCCTGGGCCCCGCCTCAAGCGACCCGGCATTGCTGGAAGAAATGATCCGCGCTGGCGTCAATGTCGTGCGTCTCAACTTCAGCCACGGCACAGCGCAAGACCATATTGATCGCGCCCAGCGCGTACGCGATGCCGCCCAGCGCGCAGGCCGCGAAGTGGCGATCATGGCGGACCTGCAGGGCCCCAAAATCCGGGTGGGCAAGTTTGCCCAGGGCAAGGTTCAGCTGGAAGTGGGTGCCAAGTTTGTGCTGGACGCTTCACGCACCGAACCAGGTGACCTTGACGGCGTAGGGCTGGACTACAAAGAGCTGCCACAGGATGTGAAGCCTGGCGATGTGCTGTTGCTGAACGACGGCCTGATTGTCCTGACAGTCGATGCCGTGCGGGGTGAGCAGGTGCACACCCATGTCACCATTGGTGGCGAGTTGTCCAACAACAAGGGCATCAACAAAAAGGGCGGGGGCTTGACCGCGCCGGCCTTGACGGCGAAGGACATGGAAGACATCAAAACAGCGATGAGCTTCCAGGCTGACTATGTCGCGGTGAGCTTTCCCAAGAACGCCACCGACATGGAAATGGCACGCCAGCTTGCGAACGTGGCCGCAGCCGAGTTCAAGCACAAGCCCGGACTGATTGCCAAGATCGAGCGGGCCGAAGCCATTCCGCAGCTGGAACAAATTCTGCGCGCCAGTGACGGCATCATGGTCGCCCGCGGTGACCTGGCCGTCGAAGTCGGCAATGCGGCGGTGCCGGCCCTGCAAAAGCACATGATCCGACTGGCCCGCGAGCATGACAAGGTGGTGATCACCGCCACCCAGATGATGGAGAGCATGATCACCAACCCTGTGCCCACCCGTGCCGAGGTCAGTGACGTGGCCAACGCCGTACTGGATGGCACCGATGCGGTCATGCTCAGCGCGGAAACCGCCGCTGGCAAATACCCCCTGGAAACTGTCCGTGAAATGGCCCAGATCTGCGAAGCTGCCGAGGCCGCCGAGCGTGTCGAGCTGGATGCCGACTTCACGGGCAAACATTTCAACCGCATCGATCAAACCATCGCCATGGGCGCCCTGTTCACCGCCCACCACCTGGGTGCCAAGGCCCTGGTGGCCTTGACGGACTCCGGCTCCACGGCCTTGTGGATGAGCCGCCACCGCATCCACATCCCCATTTACGCCCTGACGGGAAAACTCAGTACCCAGCGCAAGATGGCCCTTTACCGCAATGTGCGCCCCCTGCTGATGGACACCAGCGCAGACCGCGACACGGCGCTTGTTCAGGCCGAATCCCATCTCAAGAAGCGCAACATCGTGCAAACCGGGGATGTCTATGCCATCACCTGCGGCGAGCCCATGGGCTCGCCCGGCGGCACCAACATGCTGAAGATCTGCCAGGTGTCCTGAGCCGCGAACGCCGCACGCGTCCTGTCAGCCGGGTGTTGGGCTGTGCTCGCTAAAATCGAGGGCAGTTACAAACCGGTTACCAACTTCTCGATAGGACTTTCGTCATGGCTCTCGTCTCAATGCGCGAACTGCTGGACCACGCTGCCGCCAACGGCTACGGCATCCCGGCTTTCAACGTCAACAACCTGGAGCAAGTCCAGGCCATCATGGAGGCCGCCAAAGAAACCGGCGCGCCCGTGATCATGCAGGCCAGCGCAGGTGCACGCAAATATGCTGGCGAGACCTTCCTGAAGTACCTCATCCAGTCCGCAGTCGAGTCTTATCCCGAGATCCCGGTCGTGATGCACCAGGACCACGGGCAAAGCCCCGATGTCTGCCAGGGCGCCATCAACCTGGGCTTCAGCTCGGTGATGATGGACGGCAGCCTGATGGCCGACGGCAAGACGATTGCCAGTTACGACTACAACGTGGACGTGACCCGCAAGGTGGTCGACATGGCCCACAAACTCGGCGTGACCGTGGAAGGCGAACTTGGCTGCCTGGGCTCGCTGGAAACCATGAAAGGTGACAAGGAAGACGGCCACGGCACCGATGCCACCATGACGCGTGAGCAACTGCTCACTGACCCGGAACAGGCCGCCGATTTTGTGAAGAAGACCCAACTTGATGCTTTGGCCATCGCCATTGGCACCAGCCATGGCGCCTACAAATTCACCCGCAAGCCCACAGGCGACATCCTGGCCATCGACCGCATCAAGGAGATCAACCGCCGCATTCCCAACACCCATTTGGTGATGCACGGCAGCTCCAGCGTGCCGCAAGACTTGCTGGCCAAGATCCGCGAGTTCGGGGGCGACATGAAGGAAACCTATGGCGTGCCGGTGGAAGAAATTCAGCATGCGATCAAGTTCGGCGTGCGCAAGATCAACATCGACACCGACATCCGACTGGCCATGACGGCGGCCATTCGTGAGTTCTTCGTCAAGAACCCCTCCAAATTCGATCCGCGCGAATACCTCAAACCGGCGCGCGAAGCGGCCAAAGCCATTTGCAAACAGCGCTATCTGGAGTTCGGCTGTGAAGGGCAAGGCGCCAAGATCAAAGGTGACAGCTTGCAAATCGTGGCCGGCAAATATGCCAGCGGCGCCCTGTCGCAGGTCGTGAATTAAGCCCCGGCCGAGCGTCAAGGAGCGATAATCCAAGGCCCGTTGCGCTCAACGGGCCTTTTGCATTGGGAACCCATGTCCAGCAGCCTTCACACGTCTTCCATCCAGTCCCTGCCCCTGCTTGCGCGTGGCAAAGTGCGCGACAACTATGCCGTCGGGACGGATCGCATTCTGATGGTCGCCAGCGACCGCATCAGCGCATTTGACGTGATCATGGGCGAACCGATTCCCGGCAAAGGCCAATTGCTGACACAGATGGCCCTGTTCTGGTTTGACAAGCTGGGACATCTCTGCCCCAATCACCTGACGGGTGAAGCCCCGGAAAGTGTGGTCACCCCTCAGGAAGTGGCGCAAGTGCAGGGCCGCGCGATGCTGGTCAAGCGACTGCAGCCCATCCCCGTGGAAGCCGTGGTGCGCGGTTACCTGGCTGGCAGCGGCTGGCAGGAATACCAGGCCTCGAGGTCGGTGTGCGGTGTGCCGCTGCCCGAGGGCTTGCGCAATGCCAGCAAGCTGCCCGAGCCCATCTTCACACCTGCGGCCAAAGCCGCGGTGGGTGAACACGACGAGAACATCACCTATGAGCGCGTGGTGGAGATGATCGGCCCGGTCCTGGCCGAGAAAATCCGGACGGTCAGCATTGCCTTGTACGAAACCGCGCGCGACATTGCGGCCACCAAAGGCATCATCATCGCAGACACCAAGTTCGAATTTGGCCTGGACCCTGAAGGAACGCTGGTGCTGATGGACGAGGTTTTGACGCCCGACTCCTCGCGCTACTGGCCGGCCGACACCTACCAGGAAGGCGTGAACCCGCCCAGCTTTGACAAGCAATTCCTGCGCGACTGGCTGGAAAGTGCCCAGGTACAAGGCCGCCCCTGGAGCAAGTCACCCCCAGCGCCGCGCTTGCCGCAATCCGTGATTGAAAGCACGGCTGCCAAATACCAGGAAGCCTGGGCGCGACTGAAAGACTGATCAATTCAGCGCCATGCTGAGCTTGCGACGGTACTGAGACACCATTTCTGCCTGCGGATCCTGTTGCGCGCGGCTGGCGCCCGCCAATTCGATGCCGCCCGCTGTCTTGCCTGCTGCATCCTCGGCTGTTTTGGGCTTGGGCGGCGTCATCAATTCCAGAATGGCCACATAAGTCTTGCGCGGCGCCTGATCGCCCCAGGCCTTGTCGCGCATGATGATCTCCAGCAACTCGTCCATGGCAGCGGGCCACTCGCCAGCGGCCATGAGCAGGCGCGCCTTGGCAAAGCGGGTATCAAAGTCACGCTTGTTCTGGGCAATCAAGCCATCAAACTGCTCCAGCGTCCAGCCACCGCGTTCATCGGTGGTGGCGAATTGCAGGGCCTGAAGCCAGTGGTTCAAGGCGTCAAATCGCAATTGGAGGGGAATCTGGGCCAGCGCGGGTGCCAGCGCCGGCTGCGCCGTGTCCAGGTCGCCCATGGAGATCAACAGCTTCACATAGTCGAAGCGGGCATCATCGTTGGCCGGATTGATGGCCAATGCTTCTTGCAACTTGGCCAAAGCAGCCTCGGCATCCCCCGCCGCCATCAATTCTTCGGCTTCAGCTGTTTCGGCCTCGGCCACCAGCTCGCCCTCGGAAGGCAGGTGCTTGTCGAGAAACTCACGAACCTTGCCCTCGGGCAAAGCCCCCATGAAACCATCCAACGGACGCCCGCCCTTCATCAGCACACAGGTGGGAATGCTGCGAATGCCGAAGGCACCGGCCAGTTGCTGCTCATCGTCGGAGTTGATCTTGACCAGCTTGAAGCGGCCACCGTAGTCGAGTTCCAGCTTTTCCAGAACCGGCCCCAGGGACTTGCAGGGCCCGCACCAGGGGGCCCAGAAATCGACCAAAACAGGCGTCGTCATCGAAGCGGCGACCACTTCAGTCTCAAAATTTTCAACAGTCACATCAATCATGGGGCATAACTCCGGTCGAAACCTTAAAATTCAAGCTTACTCGCAGCCTTGAGCAGGCCTTTCACATGACCCAACCGCAAGTCGGTGTTGTCATGGGCTCCCAATCCGATTGGGACACCCTGCAACACGCAACCCTGATTCTCCAGGAATTCAACATCCCCTTTGAAGCCCGTGTGGTTTCGGCGCATCGCATGCCCGATGACATGTTTGCCTATGCCGAAGCCGCTGAGAGCCGGGGCTTGCGCGCCATCATTGCGGGCGCCGGGGGTGCGGCACACCTGCCGGGCATGCTGGCTGCCAAAACCGTGGTGCCCGTCCTGGGCGTGCCGGTGGCAAGCAAGCATCTTCAGGGCGTGGATTCACTGCACAGCATCGTGCAAATGCCCAAAGGCGTGCCGGTCGCGACGTTCGCCATCGGACAGGCTGGCGCGGCCAATGCCGCCTTGTTCGCCGTGGCCTTGCTGGCGCATGATCACCCTGCAGTGCGTGCGCAATTGCACGCCTTTCGCGCACGCCAGACCGAGCAGGCCCGCGCCATGCACCTGCCCCCTCAGGTATGAGGTCTTCGTCCCCCCTGCTTCCAGGCTGCACGCTCGGCGTCATGGGCGGTGGCCAATTGGGCCGCATGTTTGTACAGGCAGCGCAACGCATGGGTTACCGCACTGTGGTGCTCGATCCGGATGCTGACAGCCCGGCAGGGCGAGTCAGCGAGACCCATCTGCAATTTCCTTATTTGTCGCCCGAAGGATTGCAGCGCCTGGCTGCGATGTGTGACGCGATCACCACCGAATTTGAGAATGTTCCCTCGGATGCCTTGGCACAATTGGCACAGCAGCGGCCCGTGGCGCCTGGCGCCGAGGCGGTGGCGATTGCCCAGGACCGCGCCCGGGAAAAAGCCCACTTTCTGCGCTGCGGCGTTCCTGTCGCCCCCCACCAGGTGATTCACTCGTCTGCCGAGTTGTCCAGCGTCAAGCCCGATTTGTTCCCGGGCATTTTGAAAACCACGCGCATGGGCTACGACGGCAAGGGACAAGTCCGGGTGGCGCAAGCCGGTGACCTGGAACGTGCCTGGCAAGCGCTCCAAGGCACAGCCCACTCGCCCGTGACTTGCGTGCTTGAAAAAATGCTGCCCCTGGCCGCGGAATGCTCGGTCATTGTGGCCCGTGGCAGCGATGGCCAACAAGTGCATCTGCCGGTCCAGCGCAACCTGCACCGCGAAGGCATTCTGGCCGTCACGGAGGTTTTCCCCGAAGCCATCGACCCCGAGTTCAGTCGACAAGCCATTGCCGCAGCGCAAGCCGTGGCCGCGGGGCTGAACTACGTGGGTGTGCTGTGCGTCGAGTTTTTCCTGCTCGCACCAGGTGCAGAGCGTGAAGCCCTGGGCCCTCTGGTCGTCAACGAAATGGCCCCGCGCCCCCACAACAGCGGCCATTACAGTCAGGATGCCTGTGATGTGTCGCAGTTTGAACTGCAAGTCCGCTGCATGGCGGGTTTGCCGCTGACGCCACCGCGTCTACACAGCCCGGCCCTGATGCTGAATTTGCTGGGTGATCTGTGGTTTTCTGAAAACAGTGCCTCGCCGCAAGAGCCACCCTGGGCCAAGGTCCTGGCGTTGCCCGGCACGCACCTTCATCTCTACGGCAAAACATCGGCCAGGCGCGGACGCAAGATGGGGCACCTGAACATCACCGGCGACTGTCCCGAGACCGTTCGAGCCACGGCCCAGCAAGCCGCCACATTGCTGGGCATTGCGCCCTTTTGAAGTGCCCATGATTCTGCCTGGTGACCAACCCCAAGCCATTGCCCAGGCGGCACATGCTTTGGCATGCGGTGAGCTGGTCGGCTTCCCGACCGAAACAGTTTATGGCCTGGGCGCAGATGCGGGCAGCGATGCGGCGGTCGCCAGGATTTTTGCAGCCAAAGGCCGTCCCAGCGATCACCCACTGATTGTTCATGTGGCCGAAGCGGATAACGTGCGTGACTTTGCAAGCCACATCCCCGCTTTCGCCGAGAAATTGATGGCAGCATGCTGGCCCGGCCCGCTGACCCTGATTCTGCCAAGGCGCGAAGGCATGGGCCAAGCCACAGCGGGCGGGCAGAACTCCATCGGCGTGCGTTGCCCCAGCCATCCTGTGGCCTTGGCGCTGTTGCGTGCCGCCCGCGCTCGCGGTGTGCTGGGCGTGGCAGGCCCCAGCGCAAATCGTTTCGGCCGGGTCAGTCCGACCACGGCGCAGCATGTGGCCAGCGAATTTGATGCGTCCTTGCTGATTCTGGACGGCGGTGCGTGTCAGGTGGGCATCGAATCCAGCATCGTGGATTGCACACGCGCGTTGCCTGTGCTGTTGCGCCCCGGCATGCTCTCGCAGGCGGACTTGTCGGCCCTTTGTGGCCAGGCCGTGCTGACGCCCGCCGAATTTGAGCGCATCGAACACCACAGTGCAGCACCGCGCGCCTCTGGCACCCTGGCCTCGCACTATGCGCCAGCCGCACCGGTTCGACTGATGAGCAGCGAGGAAATTCGGCAAACCCGCATCCCGGCAGGGACGCCCATCGGACTTTGGGCGCGCACCTTGCCGGAAGGACTGCCTGCACAGGTTGTTGCCAGGCTCATGCCTGGTGATCCAGCCCTTTGTGCGCGTGTACTGTTCGCGCTGCTACGCGAATTCGAAGCGCTAGGGGTTGCAGAAATCTGGATTGAAAGCCCCCCGCAGCATGCGGACTGGGATGGCATCCGTGACCGCTTGTCACGCGCAGCAGCGCCTGTAGCGGCAGAAGAGGTCGCAAGATCGTTAAACTAGGCAGAATTGTTGGAGATTGACGATGCTGAAGAAATTTTGGAGACAGTGGGCCTCCCGCGCCATGACCGCAGCCGCCCTGGGATTACTGGCTGCCTGCGGTTCGAGCTCCAAATATGACGAGTTCATCCCGACACGCATTGTGTCTGTGGGTGACCAGGTCAGTTACCTGGGAGATGCATCGCTCTCCCCCGCCTTCAGTGATCGGTTCACTGTGAACAATCTGGCCAGCGAAACGACGATCAACAACTGGGTATTGCAGTTGGCGGCCAGCTATGGCTTGAGCACTGATCTGTCACCGACCAACCCCTCACGTTCCATCGAAGCAAGAGCAGACGCTGTCTCCAATCGATTCACAACCTCTACTCAAGTCGCCGCTGTGTCTGATCGCCTTGCTGGGGTAACGCCGAAAAGTGGCGACATGCTGGTGGTAAGTGGTGGCATGGCAGACATCCTGGCGATGGCCGATGCCGTCGCCAACGGCACACTGAGCACCACTCAAGCGCTTGCGGATATCGCCACCGCTGGCAGCAATCTGCAAGACTTCGTGTTGGGACAGGTAGGCAATTACAAACACATTCTGGTGATCAATGCCTATGACCTCAAAAACAGTCCCTATGCGGTCAACAAGACATTCGCTGCAGGGTCTGGACTCACCACGACGACTTTTCAGCAGTTGCTGCATGACATGACGCGTGCGTTCAACACAGCCTTGATCAGCAATGCCGGCACGTTTTCCAGTGGCCAGGGCGTCCGCCTGTTTGATGCGGAAACCTTGTTCCTGAATGCCAACCTCTACAACTTTGGCATCAGCGCAGCAGGCATGAGCTCTGGCGCATGCATAGTTGATTCTAGTACTGTTTTAACAGGCACAGCTTGCACGACCACTGCCGCGACAGCTTTGCATTCGGATTACGACACCTACCTGTTTGCGGACGACAAGTTCCCGTCCCCAGTCGCCCATCGGTTTTTGGGCGCGCAAGCTTACGCATTTCTGCGCAGCGTCAAAGGCTGGTGATCCGTCTTTGACCGTGGGCCAGGCCTGAATCATCAGGCCATTGCGCGTCCATCAACGTCCGGTCCAATCGATCAGCGCATCCAGCACCGGCCGGGCAGCGGATGCTTGCGGATGGTTCACGATGGCCACCAACACCCAGCGGCGTCCGTCCTGCCCATCCACATACCCCGCCACCCCCATCACATCACGCAGGCTGCCCGTTTTCAAATGGGCACGGGCCTGTGTATGACTGCGTCTCAAGGTGCCATCCTGGCCTGCCAGCGGTAACGACGCCATCAAATCCGGCATGTGCGGCGAATGCCACATCACCTGGAGCAAGCGGGCCAATGCCGCCGGCGTGATCCGTTCCTCCCGGCTCAGGCCGGAACCGTTTTCCATCAGGGGCGGCGGCACACCTACCCGCTCGCGCCACCAGCGCGTCACGATGTCTTGCGAAGCAGCCATCCTTCCCACACCTTGCTGGTGCCAGCTCAGCGTCAGAAACAACTGCTGCGCCATCACGTTGTTGCTGTACTTGTTGATGTCACGAACCACTTCTGCCAGCGGCGCCGACTCGTGCCAGAAAGCGGGCTTGAGCTGGGCCGGCACGGGCCCCTCACGAACCACCCCTTTGAGTTGACCACCCAATTGCTGCCACATGCCCAGCACCGCGCGCGCAGCAAATTGCGCAGGATCGGCATAGGCAACAGGCCAGACCTTTTCACCACAAGCGGCTGGATACACCCCGGCAAAACGTGGCTTCAGGGGGTCTGAAAAATCTGCCTTCACAGCACTTCGATAGTCGTTGCAGTCGCCCGCGCTCAGGGGCAGGCTGGCCGGCAGCTGCACCCCGGCCAGCGCAGGCTCGGTGTGGATACGCACCTCCTGTGTGGCGCGGTCCGGCACCCAATGAATGAGCAGTGACTTGAAGTTGATCAGCAAGGCATCCGGCGAAGCGTTGTAGGGCCGTAACGGCTCACCGTCGAAGCTGCCGGGATCACGCACGGGCACCTCAAAAGCCGTGCGATCCAGCACGATGTCCCCTTCGATCCGCTGGATTCCCAGGCCTTGCACGCGGCGCATCAGTTGCCACAGCTTTTCTGCCCCGAGTCGCGGGTCGCCCTGGCCTCGGACATGCAAATTGCCGTTCAGCACACCGTCACGGACAATGCCATCCACATACACCGGGGTGCGCCAGGTAAAGGAAGGGCCCAGCAATTCCAGCGCCGCACTGGTGGTGACGAGTTTCATCAACGATGCAGGATTCACCGCCACATCCGCGCGATAACTCAAGCGCGGTATCGCTGTCGGCGATGCGCGCCCCACAGCTTCGACGGGCAGCACCAGCACGCTCAAAGCTTCACGCGGCAATTTGCTGCGCGCCAAGGCGGTCGTTACCTCGGCAGGCCATTCGGCAACGGGAGCCGCCCAAACCCGCGACCCACCCAAGCCGAGCACACCCAGCAGCGAAAGAACAAGACAGCGCCGAACAATCATGCCTGGATTATCCGGATAATCCAGGCATGCCTGCGACCTCTTCCGCCCTTCCTACGGCCATGAACTGGCTGGCTTTTGACACCAGTACCGATGCCTTGTCCGTGGCGGTGCAGCGTGGCACGCAAATCTGGCATCAGGAAGGTCCAGGCGGTGCTCAGGCTTCGACCACCTTGATTCCGATGGTGATGGACCTGCTTGCACAGGCAGGACTGGCCTGCGCCGATCTGAACGCCATTGTTTTTGGCCGCGGCCCAGGGTCATTCACCGGATTGAGAACCGCCTGTTCGGTCGCGCAAGGTCTGGCGCACGGTGCCAACGTGCCGGTACTGGCTTTGGACACCTTGCTGTCTGTGGCGCAAGTCCATCAGCCCGCGGGTGAAGCCTGCCTGCGGGTGCTCTGCGTGCTGGATGCGCGCATGGGCCAGTTGTACGCTGCGGCTTACCGTTGGCAGAACCAGCGCTGGCACACGGACATGGCCCCCGGCTTGTATGACCCGCAAGATTTGCGTCTGCCCATGGATTGGCTGGCAGACCCTGCAGTGCGGATGGTGGGCAGCCCCGTGCCGGAGCATGCCCAGGCCCTGAGCCTTGCCCTGCAACGGCCATGGCAGTGCACACCCACGCGCCCCTCCGCCTTGGCCTTGCTGGCTTTGGCACCCGCTGCCTGGCATGACGGTCAGGCCATGCCCGCTGGGCAAGCCTTGCCTTTGTATGTCCGCGACAAAGTGGCCCAGACAACGGCAGAACGCGAAGCCATACAACGCGCCAAAGTCTGACCCCATGGCCACGCCGAACCCGATCGAGGTCCGCTTTGAAACTCTGGCTGAAGCACAGTTGGACGCCTGGGTCACGACAGAAGAAAGTGCCTACTCACACCCTTGGACAAAAAGGAATTTTCTAGACTCCCTTCAATCCGGATACAACTGTCAGGGACTGTGGGCGGGTGAAATTTTGCTGGGTTATTTTGTGGCCATGGTGGGTGTCGATGAAACGCATCTGCTGAACCTGACCGTTGCACCCCGGTACCAGGGTCAGGGCTGGGCCAAGCTGATGCTGGAGGCGTTGGCGCTGTGGTCGCGGGGACAAGGCGCGAAATGGCTCTGGCTGGAGGTGCGTGCCAGCAATGCGCGGGCTTTGTCGGTGTATGCTGCATGTGGCTTTCGCCGGGTTGGCGAACGCAAAAACTATTACCCCCTGGCACCTGGTCAACGCGAGGATGCCATCGTGATGAGTCTGCCCTTATGAGTCTGCTGCTCGATCCCCGTCAACGTGCCATGCTGGCCGAGATGGGTGTGCGCACCGATTTTCTGCCACAGCCGGCAGCAGACACCCCGTCCGCGACAACAGCCATGGCAGTGCCAGTGGCCTCGCCGAAGCCAGCACAATCGCCCGCCCCGGCACCTGTGCTGGCACCGCGCCCACAGGCCAGCGCAACAGCCACCCGGGATTCTCTACCGGCCAATGTCGCCCAGCTTGACTGGGAAGCCCTGCAAGAATCCGTGCGTGACTGTCAGGCTTGCGGGCTGTGCAAAACACGCAAAAACACCGTGTTCGGTGTCGGCGCGCCGCCCGCGGGCCCCGGCCAGGCACCCCGGGCCGATTGGCTGATTGTGGGCGAAGCCCCTGGTGAAAACGAAGACCTTCAGGGCGAGCCCTTTGTCGGCCAGGCGGGTCGCCTGCTGGACAACATGCTGAAGGCCATTGGCCTGTCGCGTCACGCGGCCACCACGCCCGACAAGTCGGTCTACATCCTGAATGTGCTGAAATGCCGTCCTCCAGGCAACCGCAATCCGCAACCCGAAGAGACGGCGCAATGTGCACCGTTCCTGGAGCGGCAGGTGGCTTTGCTGCAGCCCAGAATCATTGTGGCAATGGGACGTTTTGCCGTCCAGGCGCTGCTCAAGGACAGTGTCCCGAATGTGGAAGCCATTCCATTGGGAAAACTGCGTGGTCAGGTCTACCATTACCGTGGCGTTCCCGTGGTTGTCACCTACCATCCGGCCTATTTGCTGCGAAGCCTGGCCGAAAAGGCCAAGGCATGGACCGACTTATGCCTGGCGCTCGGCCTGGCGGGTCGGCCACAGGACTGAGGCAATCGCCACCACGATCAGCGCCACGGCAGCCCAATCCTGCCAATGCAGTTTTTCCTGCAACCACCATGCGCCACTGAACACCCCCAGGATGGGAATGAACATGACACTGAGGGTAGAGGCCACAGGTGGCAAATGACGCGCCAGTGAAAGCCAGGCCGCCTGAGAAAATACGAAGACACCAAACGCGTTGTAAAGAATGGCCCCCATCTGCGGTGTACTGGGCATCTTCCAGTGATGGCGCTCGAACAGAATGGCGAACAAGGCCATGAACACCAGTGTGAAGGCGATCATCCAGAATGCGATCGTCAGCGTGGGCACCGTCATGCGGGTACGGCGCATCATCTGCGTCCCCTGGGCCCAGGCCAGGGCTGCGATCAAGGCCAGCAACACCCCCATGGGCTTGCCGCTCAGGTGGGTGAATTCGTGCCATAGCAGCAGCAAGACCCCCAGTCCCGCAGCCACCACGCCCATCCAGGCACGCCCGGACAGCACGGACTGAAACAGCCACACACCCAGCACTGCCGAAAAAATTGGCATGGTGTAGCCCAGAATCGCCGCCCGTCCACTGGAGAGGTCTTGCAGAGCGATGATGATGGTGACGTGCCAGACCAGCATGTTGTAGAACGACAGCCAGGCCAGTTCGCGCCACTGCTCACGTGACACATGGAACGGGATTTTTTTCAGATACAGCAACAAGGCCAGAAACGGCAGGCCCAGGCTCATGCACAAGGTGCGAAAGGTCAATGGCGGGAAACCGGTGACGCCCAGCTTCATGACAGGCCAGTTCAGGCCCCAAATCAGGGTCAGAACAACCAGAAGAAGCCATTGCTGGCGGGACAAGGACTGCATGGGGAACATGTTAATGGGTATCGCTGGCCATCGCTGGCACCTGTGCGGCAGTCCTAAAATGGCCCCATGAGCTTTCTTGACATGCTGCGCGATGCCGGCGCCAAAAACCAGTCCATGCTGTGCGTGGGCCTGGACCCGGAACCCTCCCGCTTTCCCGCTGACCTGAAGGGAAACGCGAACAAGATTTACGATTTTTGTGCCCGCATTGTGGACAGCACGGCTGATTTGGTGAATTCGTTCAAGCCCCAGATCGCCTACTTTGCTGCGCATCGCGCAGAGTCCCAGCTCGAACGGCTGATGGAACACATCCGTCGCGTGGCGCCGCATGTCCCCATCATTCTGGACGCCAAGCGCGGCGACATCGGCTCGACCGCCGAACAGTACGCCATCGAAGCCTTCGAGCGCTACGGCGCCGATGCCGTCACCCTCTCACCCTTCATGGGTTTTGACTCGGTTGCGCCCTATCTGAAATACCAGGGCAAAGGTGCCTTTTTGTTGTGCCGTACCTCCAACCCCGGCGGTGACGACCTTCAAAACCAGCGCTTGTCATCCGTGGAAGGCTCGCCACTGTTGTACGAACATGTGGCCCGTCTGGCACAAGGTCCCTGGAATTTGAACGGCCAGCTCGGGCTGGTCGTGGGTGCCACCTACCCCGCCGAGATCGATCGTGTGCGCGCCCTGGCCCCCACCGTTCCCTTGCTGATTCCAGGTGTGGGCGCTCAGGGCGGCGATGCCGTTGCCACGGTGAAGGCCGGTCTGCGAGCCAATGGTCCCATCATCGTGAATTCATCGCGCGCCATTTTGTACGCGGCCTCCGATGCCCAGTTCTCAGACGCGGCACGGCGCGAGGCCCTGAAAACGCGCGAAGTGCTGCAGCAGGCGGCAGCACAGGCCAGCATTGGCTGAAAACGCTGGCGCGCTCAGCGTCGCGCCAGCACGGTTTTGAGATAGCGCCCTGTGTGGCTGTGGGGCAGGTCCGCGATCTGTTCGGGCGTTCCCACACCCACCACGGTGCCGCCCCCGTCTCCTCCTTCGGGCCCCATGTCGATCACCCAGTCGGCCGTTTTGATCACATCCAGGTTGTGCTCGATGATGACCACGGTATTGCCCGCGTCGCGCAGCTGGTGAAGCACCTTCAACAGCAGATCGATGTCCGCAAAATGCAGGCCCGTGGTCGGTTCATCCAGGATGTACAGCGTGCGCCCTGTGTCCCGCTTGGACAACTCCAGGGCCAGTTTGACACGCTGGGCCTCGCCGCCTGAGAGGGTCGTCGCCGCCTGACCCAGTTTCAGATAACTCAGACCCACATCCATCAGGGTTTGCAATTTGCGGGCAATGGCAGGCACAGCGCTGAAAAACTGCAAAGCCGCCTCCACCGTCAGATCGAGCACCTGGGCGATATTGCGTCCCTTGTATTGAATCTCCAGCGTCTCACGGTTGTAACGCTGGCCATGACAGACATCGCAGGGCACGTACACATCCGGCAGAAAATGCATTTCCACCTTGACCACGCCATCGCCCTGACAGGCCTCGCAGCGACCGCCTGCGACATTGAATGAAAAACGGCCCGGCCCATAACCACGCTCACGCGCAGTAGGCACTTCGGCCATCAATTCACGAATGGGCGTGAACAGGCCTGTGTACGTGGCAGGGTTGCTCCGGGGGGTACGCCCGATGGGTGACTGGTCCACGTTGATGACCTTGTCGATTTCCTCCAGCCCGGTCAGCGCTTCATGTGGCGCCGGTTCGTCATGCGCACGATGAATGTGACGCGCCGCGGCCGCGTACAAGGTGTCGTTGATCAGGGTGGATTTGCCCGAGCCCGATACACCGGTGACGCAAGTCATCAAGCCCAGGGGGATGTCCACCGACACCTGACGCAGGTTATTGCCGCTGGCTTTCTCGATGTGCAGGCGCTGGTAGCCGCTGGCATCAAAGACACCACCCGGCCCCGCCGCATCCTGCGCATTGCGGGCGAACACAGAACGCGGGAACACGACAGCGGGTGCCGCGGCACGGGCATTCAGCGGCAACCAGTCGTGGCGCTTGACAGGCACGGCAATGCGCAAGGCACCGCTCAGATACCGCCCGGTCAGCGAACTTTCGGCGGCTTCGACTTGCAGCGGTGTGCCCTGTGCCGTGACGCGACCGCCATGCACACCCGCACCTGGCCCCATGTCCACACAGTAGTCAGCTGCGCGAATCATGTCCTCATCATGCTCCACCACCAAGACCGTGTTGCCCAGGTCGCGCAAGTGTTTGAGGGTGTCGATCAGGCGATCGTTGTCTCGCTGATGCAGGCCGATGCTGGGCTCATCCAGAACGTACATCACACCGGTCAAGCCCGAGCCAATTTGAGAGGCCAGGCGGATGCGCTGCGCTTCTCCGCCGGACAAAGTTTCCGCGCTGCGTGCCAGACTCAGGTAATTCAGCCCTACATCGTTGAGGAACTTGAGCCGTGCCGAAACCTCCCGCACCACCTTGTCGGCAATCTCGGCTTTCGCACCTTGCAACTTGAGCGATTGAAAATAGCGCTGACACTCGCCCAGCGTCAAATGGCTGATATCGAACAAACCACGGGCTTGTTCGCCCTCGCCCAGCCGCACGTGGCGGGCCTCGCGCCGCAAGCGCGCGCCACCGCAGGCTTCGCAAGCGCGCGTGCTGCGATAACGCGCCAGGTCTTCTCGCACCAGGGTCGAATCGGTCTCGCGATAACGGCGCGCCATGTTGGGCAAAATGCCCTCGAACGGATGCTTCTTGGTTTGCTTGCGCGCGCCGGCAACCCCGGCGTCCATCACATAACTGAACTTGATCTCTTCTTCGCCGGAGCCATGCAGGATGGCGTGCTGGATCAGCGGCGACAAATCCTCGAAAGGCGTGTCCAGCTCGAATTTGTAATGCCTGGCCAAAGCCTCCAGCATGGCGAAGTAATAGGCATTTCGCCGATCCCAGCCCTTGATGGCGCCACTGGCCAGACTCAGTGAAGGAAATGCCACCACGCGTGCTGGATCAAAATAATCCTGGTGTCCCAGCCCATCACACGAAGGGCAGGCACCCACCGGCGAATTGAAAGAAAAAAGCCGGGGCTCCAGCTCACTCAGGGAATAGCTGCACACCGGACAGGCAAAGCGGGCATTGAAAAGATGCTCTTTGCCGCTGTCCATCTCCACAGCCAATGCGCGCCCCTCGGCCAGGCGCAAGGCAGCTTCGAAGCTTTCTGCCAGCCGTTGCTGCATGTCCGGACGAACCTTCAAGCGGTCGATCACCACATCCACATCGTGCTTTTCGTTTTTCTTGAGCTCGGGCATGTCGTTGAAATCGAACACTTCCTGACCCACCCGAAACCGGACATAACCTTGAGCCTGCAAGTCGGCCAGCAAGTCACTGAACTCCCCCTTGCGCGAACGGGCAATGGGCGCCAGCACCATCAGCTTGGTGTCCAGGGGCAAGGCCAGCACAGCATCCACCATCTGCGACACGCTTTGCGCCTGCAACGGCAGTCCATGCTCCGGACAATACGGCGTTCCTGCACGCGCAAACAACAGGCGCAGGTAATCGTGAATTTCCGTCACCGTGCCCACGGTGGAGCGCGGGTTGTGGCTGGTGGCTTTCTGTTCAATGGAAATCGCTGGCGACAGGCCTTCGATCAGGTCGACATCGGGCTTGTCCATCAATTGCAGAAACTGCCGCGCATAAGCCGACAGACTCTCCACATAGCGGCGCTGCCCCTCGGCATACAAAGTGTCAAACGCCAGGCTGGATTTGCCCGAACCGGACAAACCCGTGATCACCACCAGCTTGTTTCGCGGCAAATCCAGGTCAATGTTTTTCAGGTTGTGCGTGCGTGCACCCCGAATGCTGAGCGTGGTCAGCGCTGCGGGAGAAGCCATGGCCTGGGCCAGATAAGTGCCGTCAGAGGGTGCGTTCACAGTCAATCGGTGCGTCAAAAGAGCAACCCGCCATGATAGCCAAGTCCGATGGCTTTTGAAACACGCGACAGCCATGGGCGACAATAGCGGTTTGCATCGTTTTTTGACCCTCTCGTGTCCGACACCCTCGCCGAATCTCATCGCATGACCGCCCAGGAGCGGCGCGCCAGCTTCTCGCTGGCGCTGATCTATGCTCTGCGCATGCTGGGTCTCTTCATGGTGCTACCGGTGTTCACACTGGAAGCGCGCCAATACGAAGGAGGCAACGATCCCACGGCCATCGGGTTGGCGCTGGGTTTGTACGGACTGGTCCAGGCCGTGCTTCAAATCCCTTTTGGCCTGGCCGCAGATCGATGGGGTCGCAAACGGGTCATCGTTGCTGGCTTGATCCTGTTTGCACTGGGCAGTGTCGTGGCCGCACTGGCCACAACGGTCACCGGACTCGCCTGGGGACGCGCCCTGCAAGGTGGAGGGGCAATTTCGGCAGCGGTTTCCGCCTTGCTGGCCGACCAGACACGCGAAAGCGTGCGCACCAAGGGGATGGCCCTGATCGGGGCCAGCATTGGCCTGACTTTTGCCCTGTCTCTGGTGGTGGGCCCCTTGTTGTCCGCCTGGGGTGGGCTTCCCGGCATTTTCTGGCTCACCTGCCTGCTGGCCATCGGTGGCATTGCCGTGATTGTGTGGTGGACGCCCTCGGAGGCCGCGGCAACGACAGCGCTGAACCACGGCAGCAGCGACACCCTCTGGCAGGTGCTGCGCCAACCGGACCTGGTTCGTCTGAACCTGGGCGTGTTCATCCTGTACACCGTGCAATTGGCCACCTGGGTGGCCCTGCCCGCCTTGCTGATCCAGGCTGGCGTTGACAAATCCAGGCATGGCTGGGTCTACCTGCCGGCTGTTTTGCTGTCGTTTGTGGTGATGGGCGCCACCTTGTTTCCGATGGAACGTCGAGGCCGCTTGCGCCCGCTTTTCCTGGTATCGATCGGTTTGGTCATGAGCGTTCAGGCCGGCTTTGTCTGGCAATCCATGGGCTCGCCTTCGCTGATGGCCATTGGCTTTCTGCTGTTCGTCTTCTTTTGTGGGTTCAACGTCCTGGAAGCCAGTCAGCCCAGCCTGGCCTCCCGCATGGCACCGGCATCCACCCGGGGCACGGTGCTGGGCATTTACAACACACTGCAATCGCTCGGGATTTTTACTGGAGGCGCCTTGGGTGGCTGGCTGGCCAAAGCCCAAGGGGCACAAGGCCTCTTTGTGGCATGCGCCGGCTTGATGGCCTTGTGGCTGGTCGTGGCCTGGGGCATGACGCCACCACGACCCACGGTCCCGTCTGCGGCACCCGATCACACAAACCCTTGAATATTCTGTCCTGAGAGGACGCATAATTCAGTCTTCTTCACGAGGCACATCATGGCATCTGTCAACAAAGTCATTCTGGTCGGCAACTGTGGCCGCGATCCCGAAGTTCGTTACCTGCCCTCCGGTCAGGCTGTGGCCAATGTCAGCGTTGCCACTTCGAGCCGCCGCAAGGACAAAAACTCCGGTGAAATGATCGAGGACACCCAGTGGCATCGCGTCACCTTCTATGACCGCCTGGCCGAAATCGCTGGGGAGTACGTGAAGAAGGGGCGCCCCATCTATGTGGAAGGACGCCTGAAATACGGCAAGTACACCGACCAATCCGGTGTCGAGAAAAACACAGTGGACATCATTGCCACCGAGCTTCAGCTTCTGGGCGGTCGTGAAGGCATGGGCCAGCCCTCGGGTGGTGACGAAGGCGGCAGCCCGGCGCGCGCACCTGCGCCACGCGCTGCAGCACCGGCACCCAGCCGTGCGCCGGCCAAGTCGGGCTTTGATGATTTGGACGACGATATTCCGTTCTAGCCCATACCTTTTTAAAAGGGTTAACAACTATAAGGCTCGCCCAGTACGAGCCTTGTTTTTTGCTTGTTCACATAGCAGCGCGCACCATTGGTTGACGCTGTCACAAGACCCATGGCCCCTGGGTCAGGTCCACGGCCACCCCCGTCCTGGCCGAATGCTCGGCCGCCAGACCGATCACTACAGCCTTCAGGCCATCTGTCAGGCTGACCTCCACACGGCCTTGCGAGCGCACCACCTGCAAGAATTTTTGATGCTGATAGAAGGTGGAGCCGTTGTGGTCCCCTGCCGCCAGCAACTGCGGGTCGACGGGCACCTCCAGCGTGCGCGGACCCGGTGGGTGACGCGGACTCACCACCACCTGCGCCACGGGTGCGGCACCCAGCACATCCTCACGCCAGAAACGCGTCGGCCCAGGCACTTTGCACTCCAGCTTGCCCGTCGGGCCGACCAGGCTGATTTCTTCCTGATAACGCGAGCCTTCGGCGAACATGCACAACTCCAGCATGGCACGCCGTCCACCCGGAAAGTCCAGTACCACGTAAGCGTTGTCCAGAATGTCCGGACGCCCTTGTGGATAGACCTCGTCCAAATGGTTGTGATTGTGTCCACCCGAGGCAAACAGGCGCAGCGGGTCGTCCTGCATCACCAGTCGCATCAAATCGAAAAAATGGCAGCATTTTTCAACCAGGGTGCCACCCGTGTTTCGGGAAAAACGGTTCCAGTCGCCCACTTTTTCCAGGAAGGGATAGCGGTGCTCGCGGATGCTGAGCATCACGCTACCACCAGTGACTGCGGCTTCATGCGCTTCGCTCACGAAGCGTGCAATCGGTGGCATGTAACGGTATTCCATCGCCGTCCAGATGGGACAAGGATAGGTGGTGGCCAATTCGCGCAGAGCTTGCACCGCTTCCAGATGGGTGCAGGCAGGTTTTTCGACCAGAATGGGCAGTGGGCGGGTCTGCGCAATGGTGATCAATTGCTCGGCATGACAGTGGTTGGGGCTGGTAATGACCAAGGCGTCCAACCCTGGATAAGCCAGCAAGTCCTGCAACGATGCGGCGAAGAACGCCTGTGGCACCAAGGCCTGGGCGCGAGCACGCATCCCGCTGTCGGGCTCAAAGATGACGGTCACCTCGGCCTCGTTCAGCAGCGCCAGATTGCGCAAATGTTCCTGCCCCATCATGCCGCAGCCGACCATGCCATAGCGCGTCTTGTTCATGCTTTTTGACTTCCTTTGTTCAAGACCAGCGCGCGGTATAGCGCGCCAGGGAGGGATCAAACCAGGTGGTGGACACTTCTTCCAGACCGCCTTGCGCTGCCCAGGATTGACGCTCGACCAGACCGCAAGCCTGACCCGTTGACTTTCGAAACAGGGCGGGCGCCCAGGCGGGCACCTTGCCGACCGACACATGGTCCTCGACACGGGCAATCCAGAAGCCCAACTCGTTTTGGTAAAACTGGTAAAGCGCCTCGCCCAAATCTTCCCGTTGCAAACCATCGCGGTGACGCGCATCGAACCAGATCTCTTCCAGTGCCACCGGTTGGTGGTTCAGACAGCGCAGACGTCGCAATCGGTAGCAGTGCGTGCTGCCTTGGTCTGCAAAAGCTGGCAAGCGCGCGGGGCGACGCATTCGCTGAAAGTCCAGCACCAGTGCCGTGGGCAAGCCCCCGCCGCGCAACAACTCCAAGCGGAAAAATTCGTAAATGCTGGTGCCAGCGGCTTTGGCTGCGGCTCCTTCGCAGACATAGGTCCCTGAGCCCTGGCGGCGCTCCACCATGCCACGCGCCACCAACTCGGCCAAGGCCTTGCGCACCGTGCCCACCGCGGCTGACATGGTCTGTGACAGCTCCGTTTCGGTGGGCAGACGATCACCGACACGCCAATGCCCGGCCCCAATCTCGCGCGAGATCAGTTCGGTGATGCGCATGTACAGCGGCAAAGGCTTGGCAGGGATGGCCAAAGAAGCTTCGTGGTCAGTCATGAAGTGGTCGCACGAGACCGAAACCCGGGTCGCGGCGGTTCGCCAGTGTAGTCAGAAACAATGGGCAAAGAAAGGATGGCTTGACGAATTCATACACGATTCCTACACTGCGTCTTGATTTTTGGCCATGACTTGTATCAGGGAGGTACATGATGAGCATTGTTCCCGTGAAAAGTGGCGCACTCGACGCCGCCGAGGTGGCCTGGTTTGCGCCTTTGTGCTCCGACGACTACCGCCACCTGGGTGTGCCCGATGGCGACTTGCGCAGCAGCTGGGAAAACACTTCGGCCATTGCGCAGATGGCCGACCGGCTGGGCTATCGCAACATTCTGTGTCCTTCGTCCTACCAGGTGGGTCAGGACACGCTGACCTTTGTGGCGGGCATGGCGCCCCTGGCACAACGCATGAATTTTCTGGCGGCGATCCGTTGTGGCGAGGTGCAACCCATCATGCTGGCACGAACGGTGGCCACGCTGGATCACATGCTCAAAGGCCGATTGATTCTCAACGTGATCTCTTCCGACTTTCCCGGTGAGTCAGCCTCCAATGAATACCGCTACCAGCGATCCTGGGAAGTGGTCGAAATTCTCAAGCAAGCCTGGACACGCGATCAGATCGATTTCCAGGGAGAGATCTACAACTTCAAAGGCCTGTCCACCGACCCGGTCAAGCCTTACCAGAAAGGCGGCCCCTTGCTTTACTTTGGTGGTTACTCGCCGGCGGCTGTCGACCTGTGCGCAGCCCATTGCGATGTCTACCTGATGTGGCCCGAAACCGAAGAAGGGCTGGCCAACCACATGCGCACCGTGCATGCGCGCGCCCAACACTATGGGCGGGTCATCGACTACGGCTTGCGCGTGCACATGATCGTGCGCGACACAGAGCAAGAGGCCAAAGAATACGCCGAAGAACTGGTGAGTCAGCTCGACGACGAGATTGGGCGACAGATCCGCGAACGCGCACTGGACGCCAAGAACTTTGGCGTGTCGCTGCAGGCCAAGAATCTGGCGGCGGCAGATGCCGCAGGCTACATCGAACCGCATCTGTGGACCGGCATCGGCCGTGCCCGCTCTGGCTGCGGTGCGGCCCTGGTGGGCAGCGTCGATCAAATCCTGAGCAAGATCGAACGCTACATGAAGATGGGCATCCGGGCCTTCATTTTTTCCGGCTATCCTCATCTTCAGGAATGCGAGATTTTCGGCACCAAGGTGCTGCCCCATCTTAAAACCTGTTCCATGCCTGAAGTGTATGGACGTATCCCCTCCCAAACGCCTGCCACGCCCCTGGGCGCGGGCATTCGCCACTGATCATGACCACGACCGTACAACTCCACCCTTCTTTGCCGGCTTTCAGCCGCATCGTCTATGGCGCCTGGCGCATGAACGATGGCGCAGGCAGCACGCCTGCACAAGCCCTCGAAAAAATCGAGCTATGCCTGGACCAGGGCATCACCACTTTTGACCATGCGGACATCTATGGCAATTACAGCTGTGAAGCCTTGTTCGGTGATGCGCTGCGCCTGAAACCAGCATTGAAATCTCGCCTGCAACTGGTGAGCAAATGCGACATCATGCTGCTGTCCGACAAATATCCCGAACGGCGCGTGAAGTACTACGACACCAGCGCAGCGCACATCCAGGCCAGCGTGGAAGCCTCTCTGCGCAAGCTGGGCGTGGAGCGTCTGGATGTGCTGCTGATTCACCGTCCCGACCCGTTCATGGACGCCGCCGAGACCGGCGACTGCCTGGACCGCCTGGTGCAAGCCGGCAAGATCGGCGCGGCAGGCGTTTCCAACTTCAAGACCTGGGACTGGAATTTGCTGCAGGCCGCGATGAAAACACCACTGGTCACCCAGCAACTGGAAATCAGCCTGCTGGAGCGCAGCGTGTTTCTGGACGGCACCCTGGCCCAGTGCCAGCAAAACAAAATCCATCCCATGGCCTGGTCGCCTCTGGCTGGTGGCAATCTGTTCGGCAACAGTGCTGCCGCACTGCGGGTGCAGCCGGCCTTGCACCGACTGGCCAGCGCCTTTGGCGTCGGCCCGGATGCGGTTGCCATTGCCTGGCTGCTCGCCCATCCGTGCGGCATCCTGCCGGTGCTGGGAACCAACCACACGGGTCGAATCCGCGCTTTGTCTGACGCCTGGAAAGTCAAGATGGACCGCGAAACCTGGTTCGAGCTGTGGACCCTGGCAGCAGGCCAGGAAGTGCCGTGACGGCACACGCATGAGTACTCTCCCGCAGTACCCCGGCATTCGGTTGCGCGTATGCTCGCCCCTCTGGTTGGCAAAGGGGAGCCATGGCCCACGTTGAGTTGAAAAAGGTGCAGAAAAGTTACGACGGTCAGACCACCGTCGTGCACAGCGTCGACCTGGAAATTCGACACGGCGAATTTGCCGTGCTGGTGGGCCCCTCTGGCTGCGGCAAATCCACGCTGTTACGCATGATCGCAGGCCTGGAGACCGTCAGTGGCGGTGACATTTTGATCGATGGCCAGCGGGTCAATGACCTGCCACCCAGGCAACGCGACATCGCCATGGTGTTCCAGGATTACGCCTTGTACCCTCACAAGAACCTGTTCGAGAACATGGCCTTCGGCCTGCGACTGCGCAAGGAGTCCGAGGCCGTGATTCGTCAGCGCGTGATGGAAGCGGCCGAACTGCTCAAAATTGATCACTTGCTCGATCGCCGTCCCGGTGCCTTGTCCGGCGGACAGCGCCAGCGCGTCGCCATTGGCCGCGCCATTGTGCGACAGCCCAAGGTTTTTCTGTTTGATGAGCCCTTGTCCAATCTGGACGCGCAATTGCGGGGCGAGATGCGCGCCGAGATCAAGAAGCTTCACCAGCGACTGGGCGCCACCATCATCTATGTCACCCACGATCAGGTGGAGGCCATGACGCTGGCGGACCGCATCGCTGTCATGCAGGGCGGGCACAAGATTCAGTACGACACCCCTGACACCATTTACAACCATCCTTCGGCCGTGTTTGTGGCTGGCTTCACAGGCTCGCCCTCCATGAATTTGCTGACAGCCGAGTGCACGCCTGCAGGCCTTCAGTTGGCGCACCAGCACATTGGCCTGCCGGCCCACCTGCTATCGCGACTGACCGAGCGCCGCCAGGTGGTGGCGGGCATTCGTCCGGAAAATTTGCAGCTGCGCGCGACCAGCGCCGAAGACATTGCCATGGATGGCACCCTGTCGCTGCTGGAGCCGCTGGGTGCAGAAACATTGGGCCTGTTTCAAATCGGATCTCACGAACTGACCGCACGCCTATCGGCGCGCTTTCACGAGCCATTGGGCAGCGCGCTGCGCCTGTACACGCATCCCGATCACCTTCACCTCTTTGATGCCACCACTGGCCAGGCACTTTGAGACACCCACAGACCTTTCACACACAACCAGGAGACTCAGATGAAACGTAGAAACCTCGCCCAATGGCTTTCCGCCGTTTTGATGGTGGCTGGCCTGAGCGGTCAAGCGGCCTTGGCCGATACCAAGCTGCGCGTTTTTTCCGGGGGCCAGAACCAGCGCCCTGACCTGATGCGCAAGTTGTTTGACGCATACCAGGCCCAGAACCCAGGCACCACCATCGAGATCGAAACTGGCGGCGCCACCAGTGAGTTGCAACGTCAGTACCTGAGCACCGTGCTCAACGCCAAGGATTCGGCCATCGACATTTACATGATCGACATCGTCAATCCTTCCCAATACTTCAACGCCGGCTGGCTGGAGCCGCTGGACAGCTATGTGGGGGGTGCTGCCGCACTCAAGCCCTACCTGCCTGTGTATTCCCAGGCGAACCTGGTGAATGGCAAGGTTGCGGCCATGCCTGCCTTTGCGGATGCCATGTTCATGTACTACCGCAAAGACCTGCTGGACAAGCACGGTGTCAAAGAACCCAAGACCTGGGATGAACTGAGCGCTGCGGCCAAGAAGATCACCGAAGCCGAAAAGAATCCGAGCCTTCAAGGCCTGAGTATCCAGGGCGCGCCCATCGAAGGCGCGGTCTGCACCTTCCTGCTGCCTTACTGGAGCCAGGGCAAGCAATTCAACGACGCCAACGGCAAGCTCACCCTGGACAAGGACGCCGCCACCAAGGGGCTGGACATGTGGTTGAAGATGGTGGACGCCGGGGTTCTGAAAAAGAACATTGCCGAAGTCACCACGCCTGTGACCGTCAATGAGTTCAAAGCCGGGCAAGTGGTGTTCGCTATCAACTGGGGCTTTGCCTGGGATGTGTTCAAGGACGCCCCGGACAGTCAGGTCAAAGGCAAGGTCGGGGTCATGCCCCTGCCGGCCGTGGCAGGTGGCAAGAGCGCCACGTGTGTGGGCGGTTGGCAGTGGGCCGTCAGCGCTTTCAGCAAGAACAAACAGGCGGCTGCGCAACTGGTGAAGTTCATGAGCACGCCCGACGCCAGCAAATTCCTCGCCCGCGAGGGATCACTGTTGCCGGTTTTCCAAAGCGTGTACACCGACCCCGAAGTACTCAAGCAAGCGCCCTGGTTCAAAGACGCGGCCAATGTGATCATTGCCGGCCAGGCCCGCCCGATCAGCAGCCAGTACGGTCAGGTCAGCGACGTGGTTCGCACCAACACCAACGCCACCCTGGCCCGCACCAAGACACCGGCGGAAGCGGTCAATGACATCGAAAGCCGCCTCAACCGCGTGATGCGCTGACACTGGGCATGCTGAAGTCACTGCGCGATCCTTCCGAAAGAGTGCTGGCGTGGCTGTTGCTCACGCCAGCGTTCTTGTTGATCGCGCTGATCGTCATCTATCCGGTCGGCAAGCTGATTTACAACAGCTTCTTTGACTTGCGCCTCAGCGGTGGCGCCAATCTGGGTCAATTCGTTGGCTGGCTCAATTACCAGGATGTTCTGAAAGACGCCGACTTCTGGCATGCCACACAGAACACGCTCTGGATCACCCTCATCACCGTTCCCGGGGCGCTGCTGGCGGGCCTGGGCCTGGCGCTGCTGGCCAACTTGCCCTTTCGGCGCAAATGGCCGGTTCGTCTGGCGTTGCTGCTCCCCTGGGCTTTGCCACTGAGTTTTTGTGGCCTGATCTTTGCCTGGTTCTTCAACACCGACTACGGCATCGTGAACGATGTGCTGCGCCGACTGGGTCAGGCCGAGCCCACCATGTGGCTGCTCAAACCCAACTGGGCTTTCGCGGCGATTTGTCTCACCATCATCTGGAAAACCAGCTCATTCATGGCCTTGATCCTGCTCGCTGGCTTGCAGATGATTCCGCGATCCTTGTACGAGGCGGCAGAGGTCGATGGCGCAACACGCTGGCAACAGTTTTGGCAAATCACCCTGCCGCTGTTGATGCCCAGCATCGTGGTGGCGCTGATCTTCAGAACACTCACTGCGCTGCAAACCTTTGACATTCCCTACACCATGACCAAAGGCGGGCCGGGCAACAGCACCGAAACTCTGGCCATGCTGATTCACAAAACCACGATCGACTACCTTGACCTTGGCTATGGCTCCACCCTGGCTGTGTTCATGTTCCTGATCTCCATGGCGGTCACCGCCATTTACCTGCGCCGCGTGGGGCAAACCGCATGATGGATGGCGGCACGCTTTGGTCGAGCGCCCGCCTGCGCCTGACGGCGGCGGCGCTGATTGTGGTCAACGGCTTCTTTCCCGCCCTCTGGATTTTGCTGACCTCGCTGAAAAGCGAGTCCGAACTGGTCCGCAAGCCCATCACCTGGTTGCCACATGCGCCCACGCTGGACAACTATCTGCATGCTTTCACCGCCCAGCCTCTGTTGCACTATCTGGGCAACAGCCTGATGGTGGCGAGTCTCTCGACAGCGTTGTCCCTGGTGGTGGCCGCCTGTGCTGCCTATGCGATTGCGCGTTTGAACCTGCGTTACCGGCAATGGATACTGACCGCGATCGTGGCGTCCAGCATGTTTCCGCTCATCAGCCTGCTGGTTCCCATCTTTGAAACCATGCGCAGCCTGAATTTGCTCAACAGCTATCTGGCGCTGGTGTTGCCCTACACCGTTTTGAATCTGCCTGTCTGTACCCTGGTGCTGGTGAGTTTTTTCCAGAGCATTCCCAAAGACCTGGAGAACGCCGCCATGATTGATGGCTGCTCGCGCCTGGGTGCCCTTTGGCGTGTGGTCATCCCCTTGAGCGCGCCAGGGGTGTTCACCGCCGGCATCCTGGCCTTTGTGAACGCCTGGGATGAGTTCTTGCTGGCGCTCTCGCTCAATGCCAGTGCCGCCATGCGCACAGCTCCAGTGGGCATTGCGCTTTACCAGGGCGAATATTCCTTCCCCTGGCCCCTGATCAGCGCGGCGCTGGTGGTCACCATCGTCCCGGTGGCGGTGCTGATTGCATTGTTCCAGGAGCGCGTCATTGGTGGACTGACGCAGGGCGGCCTCAAAGGCTGAGCCTGGGCACCAGGGTTTTAGCCCGGGTGAACCGGTATAACCTGAATGCTCATTTCAATCGTCATCGACTCTGCGGGCTGCAAGACGCGCAATCCCAAATCCTCGGCGCGATAAGCTTTGCCGGCATGCAGTAAATTCATCGCGTTGTTGACATGGCTGACCGGTTCGATCGCCACAAAATCGCGCGTGTCGTTGGTGAAGACCACAAGATGCTTCACGCTGGAACGAATTTCGGTGTGCAACAGTTCATCGCGCAAATAAACCACGCCAGCCCAGCCATCGAAACAATGGTCGACATCCAGAAAGCGGCAGTCCGCATCCAGACCTGTGACGGGTTGGCGATGTGTGGGCAGTTTGTCGTCTCCCATCTCCCAGCGACCTGTGGCCGTCATGGCCACGCGACTGCGCGCGCGCTTCACGAAATACGGATGCCAACCCAGCCCCACAGGCGCAGGTTTGCTGTCCTGATTGGTGATGGACAAGGTCTGGCTCAAGCGGGCGCCGTCCAGGGCAAAGGTCTGCGAGGCATCGAATGCAAACGGCCAGCTGCTGTCCGCGCGGTGCTCGTACGACAGCAACACAAATTGGGTGGACTGCTCCAGGACTTCCCAAGGGCGTTGCCAGCCCACGCCATGAATGGCATGGGGTTCACTGCCATTGTTGCGAATCAAAGGATGGCTGGTGCCTTGCCATTGCAGTGTGGCCTGGCCGATCCGGTTTGAGAACGGCACCAGAGGATAGCTGCCCGACTGGCGGGCCTGTGTCAATTGCTCCCCGGCAACCGAGCGCAAGACAGGCAGGTCGCCGTGCCACAGGCCCGCGATACAGCCGCCCAGATCGGGACGCAGCTCACAACGCAGCGAAGAACTTTCAAGCGTCAAGGTGGTCATTGTTTCTCCCTGTCCACGAGTCACCATTGTGCGCTCAAAAAAACAGCCCACGGAGCCATGGCTCGGTGGGCTGAAATCCAAGGGAGAACTTGTGTTGTGAATCAGCGGTTGTAGGCGCTTTCACCGTGTGAGCTGATGTCCAGCCCTTCCCGCTCTTCTTCTTCGCTGACACGCAGGCCCAGCAGCAGGTCAACCACTTTGTAGGCAATGAAGGAGACCACGGCCGACCACACCAGCGTGGTCACCACAGCCTGGCACTGTATCCAGACCTGTGCGGCAATCGAGTAGTCGGGGTTGACCGCATTGGCCACGTAATCGTAGACCCCGGTGCCACCCAGCGACGGAGCGGCAAACACACCCGTCAGCACAGCGCCCAGAATGCCGCCCACGCCATGCACACCGAACACATCCAGCGAATCATCGGCACCCAGCAGACGCTTCAGGCCACTCACACCCCACAGACAGAACAGGCCAGCCAGCAGACCTATCACAATGGCACCCATGGGGCCGACAAACCCACAAGCCGGGGTGATTGCCACCAACCCCGCCACGGCACCGGAAGCGGCACCCAGCATCGAGGCCTTGCCTTTGCTCAGCGCTTCACCGGCAATCCAGCTCAGCGTTGCGGCAGCGGTGGCGACCAAGGTGTTGACGAAGGCCAGGGCGGTGACGCCATTGGCTTCCAGGTTGGAGCCGGCATTGAAGCCGAACCAGCCCACCCACAGCAGGGCCGCGCCCACCATGGTCAGTGTCAGGCTGTGCGGCGCCATTGACTCACGGCCATAGCCGGTGCGCTTGCCGATCACATAGGCGCCCACCAGGCCAGCCACGGCAGCGTTGATGTGCACCACCGTTCCGCCGGCGAAGTCCAGTGCGCCCTTGGCCCACAACCAGCCCGCAGCTTCGGTCACTTTGTCCAGCGAGGCGGCATCGGTGATCGCATCCGGACCATCCCAGTACCACACCATGTGCGCAATCGGCAGATAGCTGAAGGTGAACCACAGCACGCAGAACAGCAACACGGCGGAGAAGCGTGCACGCTCGGCGAACGCGCCCACAATGAGCGTGCAGGTGATGGCGGCGAAGGTAGCCTGGAACGCAGCAAAGGTGTATTCAGGTATCACAACGCCCTTGCTGAAAGTGGCCGCAACCGAGTCAGGCGTGATCCCTTTGAAGAAGAGTTTGTCCAAAGAACCGATGAATGGATTGCCTGCAGTGAAGGCGGCGCTGTAGCCATACAACACCCACAGGACATACATCAACGAAGTGACCACAAAGACTTGCATCAGGATGGACAGCATGTTCTTGCTGCGAACCAGACCACCGTAAAACAAAGCCAGACCAGGAATGGTCATCAAAATCACCAGCACAGTGGCAACGGTCATCCAGGCGACATCGCCCTTGTTGGGCACGGGTGCAGGCGCAGCTTCGGCGGCTGCGGGTGCCGCTGGCGCAATGGCTGGCGCAGCCGCTTTGGCTTCAGCGACAGGGGCGGCAGACGCCGGAGTGGCCTGCGCCAAAACAGCGGAGGTTCCAAGTAGCAAACTCAACCCAAGCGCAAGGAAGGCTAGTAGTTTTTTCATGATGCATGTCTTTCTTGTGGAGGACTTTCAAACGTTCAAAGGGCTTCCTGCCCCGTCTCACCGGTGCGGATGCGAACCACTTGTTGCAGGTCGTACACAAAAATCTTGCCGTCACCGATCTTGCCGGTGCGGGCCGCACTTTCAATCGCTTCAATCGAGCGCTCCACAAGCGCTTCCGCTACAGCCGCTTCGATCTTCACTTTGGGAAGAAAGTCGACCACATATTCCGCGCCGCGGTACAACTCGGTATGGCCCTTTTGGCGACCAAACCCCTTGACTTCCGTGACAGTGATGCCTTGCACACCGATCGCGGACAGGGCTTCACGCACTTCATCGAGCTTGAAGGGTTTGATGATGGCCGTGATGAGTTTCATGTGATCTCCTTTCAATCAATGGATCAGTAATTCTTTTTGAGGCCCAGAACGAGGGTCGAGCCACTCAACTCCTTGCCGCCTGAACCCGCCAACAGGTAGTCACCGTGACGCGACTTGTAGCTGGTGCCAATGACCGCAGCACTGAGCACCAGGCCATTGATGTCTTTGTTCAACGTCAAGGCATAGTCGGTGTAGCTGGTGGCGTTGTTCTTGACCAGTTGATCGCCGATGTGCGGCACCAGGGTCAGGCCATTGCCCAGATCCACGGTGTAGCTGATGTCCAGATAGCGGCTGTTTTTGCTATCGGGTGCGCCGAACAAATTGGTGGTGCTGTTGGAGAGCTTCACCGTGAGGGCGCCCACACTGAGCGCACCATACAGCTCAAACGTATCGGCATTGGTGAAGGTACCCGTGGTCGCTTTTTCGAGCGTGTTGCCCTTGTACCAGTACTTCAAGCCGCCCACATCCAGCGTCACATCTTTGGCAATTTCGGTTTTGTAGCCGCCATAGACATCAATCTCCACGGGGCCTTTGGCATTGTTGGGATCCGTGTCTTTGATCCAGTTGATCGTCGAGCCCCAGGCACCCACATAGAAGCCGCTTTTGTGCGCAAAATCCACGCCGCCCTGGAGCGCCGGCTTCTTGGCCGATTGCGCAATGCCGCGGTAGCGGTATTCGCTGACGATGCCTGCGTTGAACGTCAGTGTGGACTCGGGCTCAGGTGCCGCTGTTTGCGCCATTGCGGTCCCGGAAACCAGGGTCAAGGCCAGCAGTGCATTGAATTTGGGGTGCTTCATGTGTTTCTCCAAGGAAGATCAATTGAGATGAATTGAGCATCTATAGCAGGCTTCGTGCCAATCGCTTTAGGTGCTTGCGCTAGGGCCCCAGAGGACCTGTTGACGCGTTAGTGTTGAAAATGGGGCATTTTCAACGCACGAGTATGGTGCATTCACACCTTCTCCGCATGAGATCGCCCGTTCACGCACCAAAAGGGGCATCTCATGAGTTTCGCTTGCATCCACAGCCGCGCCCTGGTGGGCTTCCAGTCCATGCGGGTCCGCGTCGAAGTTCATCTGGCCAATGGTTTGCCCAGTTTCACCCTGGTCGGACTGGTCGACACCGAGGTGCGTGAAGCCAGAGAGCGCGTGCGCTGCGCCATCCAGAATTCGGGCCTGAGTTTCCCCGCGAACAAACGCATCACGGTCAACCTGGCACCCGCAGATTTGCCCAAAGACTCTGGCCGCTTTGATTTGCCGATGGCCTTGGGCATCCTGGCCGCCAGCGCTCAAATACCGGCCAATGCGCTGGAGGGCTATGAGTTCGCTGGCGAGCTGTCCCTGGCTGGTGACTTGCGTCCGATCCGCGGCGGCTTGGCCATGAGTCTGGCGCGGCATGCCGAAACACCCCTGCGGCATTGGGTGCTTCCACCGGAGAGTGCCGAAGAGGCTGCGCTGGTGCCCACCGCCCAGGTGTACAAAGCCATGCACCTGAAAGATGTTGTCAGCCATTTCCAAGAGCCTGCCGCAGCAACACCCGGCTGGTGTCGCCTGGCCACGCCCCTGGGTCAGGCTGCGCATCCCGACCCTCTGGATTTGACAGATGTGAAGGGCCAGGAGGTGCCCAAGCGAGCGCTTGAGATCGCAGCGGCAGGGGGGCACAGTCTGCTGCTGACCGGCTCGCCTGGCACCGGCAAGTCCATGCTCGCGCAACGTTTTGCCGGGCTGCTGCCAGCAATGTCACTGGAGGAGGGGCTGGCCTCGGCTGCCGTGGCCAGTCTGGCAGGTCGCCCTGTGCTGTCTCAGTGGCTTCGTCGCCCGACCCGAAGCCCCCATCACTCAGCCACGGCCGCAGCATTGATTGGCGGCGGCTCACCACCCCGGCCTGGCGAAATTTCGCTGGCACACCAGGGTGTTCTGTTCCTGGATGAGCTGCCGGAATTTCCGCGCAACGCACTGGAGGCCTTGCGCGAGCCCCTCGAAACAGGACACATCACCATTTCACGTGCCGCGCATCAGGCCGAGTTTCCAGCACAGTTCCAGTTGATCGCTGCAATGAATCCCTGCCCCTGCGGCTATCTGGGTGCCACACGCCCGGTGTGCCGCTGCACCCCCGAGCAAGTCGCGCGCTACCAAGGTCGCTTGAGCGGCCCGTTGCTGGATCGGATTGACCTGCACGTCACGGTGCCCTTGCTGCCTTCCGAGATTCTCATGCACGGGCCAAGCGGTGACAGCAGCGCCACCGTGCAACAGCGGTGCACTGCGGCACGGGCGCGTGCCTTGCAACGTCAAGGCAAACCCAACCGCGCCCTGGCAGGTCGCGAACTCGACGATCTCCCGCTCAGTCCCGAAGCACGCAGCGGTCTGCATCAGGCTGCCACGCGCTGGGCCTGGTCCAGTCGCAGCACGCACCGGGCCCTCAAAGTGGCGCGCACCATTGCCGATCTGGCACACAGCGAAGAAGTAGGTTGGTCGCACCTGGCTGAGGCATTGCAGTACCGCCCCCTGGCCTGGCCAGGCACAGGTGAGGTTCACCAGATAATAGGCGCATGACGCGGCCCCACACATCCCATGATGCCTCTCTGGTGTTCTGGCTATCGGTGTGTCAGCTGATCAGTTGGGGCAGTGTGTTCTATGGTTTTGCGGTGTTTCTGGAGCCGGTTGAACACGCGCTTCAAATCAGCCGTGCAGAGTCTTCGCTGGCTTTCAGTCTGGCCTTGTTGGCCGAAGGGCTGATGGCTTACCCGGTCGGACGCTGGATCGACCGCGGACATGAACGCGCCGTCATGACCGTGGGCTCGGTGACCATGGGTGTGGCCTTGTGGCTGCACAGCCAGATCCAGCACCCACTTGCGTTCTATGCGGTGTGGGTGCTGCTGGGCATGGGCATGGCCGCCACGCTTTACACGCCGGTGTTTGCCGTGGTGACACGGCGCTTTCCGACCGACTTTCGCCGCGCCATCATCACCATGACTTTCCTGGGAGGCTTGGCCAGCACGGTCTTCATTCCCCTGATGGCCTGGCTGATCCATGCGCTGGGATGGCGCCATGCGCTGTGGGTGCTGGCCGCTTGCCATCTGCTGATCTGCGCGCCCTTGCACGCCTACTTGCTCCAGAACGCGCCCCGGACCAGCCTGCGCGTGCACGGTGAGACCGAAGCAGAGCCGCTGGGCCGCTATTTGCGCGAGCCCACCTTCTGGCTGCTGGGCGTCTTTGTCGTCATGATGCTCGGCGTCACTTCAGCCCTGCCGCCGCACATGGTCAGCCTCTTGCGCGAGTCAGGCCTGAGCGAAGCCTGGGTGATCGCCATCCCAGCCAGCATCGGTATCTTGCAAGTGCTGGGTCGGCTGTGGTTGTATGTGTACGAGCGTCGACTCGATGTGCATCAGGCCAACCGATGGATTCCCTGCCTGATTCCCTTGGGCCTGCTCATTCTGATTGTCGGCAATGGGCATTTGATGGGCGCCCTGTTGTTTGTGCTGCTTTATGGCGTCGGCAATGGCTTGCTAACGATCGTGAAAGGCACAGCCATGGCGGAGTACGTCAGCCGCGCCCACATGGGCAGTTTGAACGGGGCGCTGGGCCTGCCATTGGCGCTGTCCCGTGCCAGCGCCCCCCTGGTCATGGGGCTGCTATGGTCTGTGGACAAAGGTTATTCGCTGGGCTTGAGCGTGCTGCTGCTGGTGGGACTGATCGGTGTCGCCGCGCTGTGGTGGGCACAGGCCCGCGCCTTGCGCCAGCGCAAGGTCTGACACTCAGAGATTGGGCGCCAACAGGCGCTGCAGCGCATCGACTGCCACACCCTGTCGACGTGCCAGGTCCTTGACCTGATCGGCACCCACTCGGCCGACGTTGAAATAGGTGCTCTCCGGGTGGCTCAGATAAAAGCCACACACGCTGGCTGCAGGCGACATGGCCAGACTCTCTGTCAGCGACATGCCGATCTCTTCACAGCGAAGCAGTTCGAACATCTCGCGCTTCACGCTGTGATCCGGGCAGGCAGGATAGCCAGGAGCAGGTCGAATGCCCTGGTACGCCTCTTTGATCAACGCTTCGTTGCCCAGGTTTTCGTCGGCAGCATAGCCCCACAGGTCCTTGCGCACGCGCTCATGCAGACATTCCGCCAACGCCTCGGCCAGGCGATCGGCCAAAGCCTTGAGCATGATGGCGCTGTAGTCGTCATGGTCGTCGTTGAAGTATTTTTCCTTCGCGTCCACGCCAAGGCCCGCAGTCACAGCAAACACACCCACATGATCGGCCATGCCGATGGGCGCCACAAAATCCGACAGGCAACGGTTGGGACGGCCTGCGGGTTTTTCAGTTTGCTGCCGCAAGCCGTGCCAGGTCAAGGCCGGTGTCGTGCGCTGGGCGTCCTGCCACAACACAATGTCATCGCCCAGGCTGTTGGCCGGATAAAGCCCGACCACGGCCTGCGCCGTGAGCCAGCGCCCCTCGATGAGGCGCTTGAGCATGCGCCGCCCATCACTGAGCACCCGCACAGCTTCCGCGCCAACCACCTCGTCTTTGAGAATGGCCGGATAAGGTCCGGCCAAATCCCAGGTTTGGAAGAACGGTCCCCAATCGATGTACTTCTCCAACTCGGCAAGATCGAAATTTTTGAAGACACGCCGGCCAATGAATTTGGGGGCAGGGGGCCTGTAACCGGTCCACTGAACCGGTGTGGGATTCGCTCGGGCCTGTGCCAGGGTCAGCAGGGGTGTTTGTTTTTTGTTCGCGTGCAGCTGACGCACCTGGGCATAGTCGGCCTTGATCTCGGCAATGTACTGGCTGGCCTGATCCGACAGCAGACTCTGGGCCACGCTGACACTGCGCGAGGCATCGGGCACATACACCACCGGCCCATCGTAATGCGGTGAAATTTTCACGGCGGTGTGCACCCGGCTGGTTGTGGCACCGCCAATCAGCAAAGGAATTTTTCGCACCCGGAAATGCTCGTCTTTTTGCATCTCCGATGCCACGACTTGCATTTCCTCCAGGCTGGGCGTGATCAGCCCCGACAGCCCCACAATGTCTGCGCCTTCGACCTTGGCACGCGCCAGAATTTCATGGCAGGGCACCATGACGCCCATGTTGATCACTTCAAAGTTGTTGCATTGCAAAACCACGGTGACGATGTTCTTGCCGATATCGTGCACATCCCCTTTGACAGTGGCAATCACGATCTTGCCCTTGGTCCGGACCTCCTGTCCGGCTGCCTCCTGCTGGCGCTTCTCTTCCTCAATGTAAGGTATCAGATGCGCCACCGCCTGTTTCATCACCCGCGCGCTCTTGACCACCTGTGGCAGAAACATCTTTCCCTGCCCAAACAGATCACCGACGATGTTCATGCCATCCATCAGCGGACCTTCGATCACATGCAAAGGGCGACCGCCCCTGGCCAGCACCTCACGGTAGGCGGACTCGGTGTCTTCCACAATGAATTCGGTAATGCCCTGCACCAGCGCATGCGCCAGTCGCTGCGCAACAGGGACCGGTGCGTCGGTCGTGCCACGCCAGGCGTATTTCTGGCTTTCATCCTTGGCCGCGCCCTTGGCCGACTCGGCAATCTCCACCAGTCGCTCTCCGGCATCGGGGCGACGGTTGAGCACCACATCTTCCACACGCTCGCGCAAGTTGGGTTCGAGATCGTCGTACACACCCACCATGCCGGCGTTGACGATGCCCATGTCCATGCCCGCCTGGATCGCGTGGTAGAGGAAGACGGTATGAATGGCTTCGCGTACCGGATCGTTGCCACGAAAACTGAACGACACATTGGACACGCCACCGGAGACTTTGGCGCCGGGAAGATGCTGCTTGATCCAGCGCGTCGCCTCGATGAAATCGACCGCGTAGTTGTTGTGCTCTTCGATACCGGTGGCAATCGCAAAAATATTGGGGTCAAAAATGATGTCTTCCGCTGGAAAGCCCACTTCGTCAACCAGGATGCGGTAAGCGCGCTCGCAGATTTCAATCTTGCGCTGGTAGGTGTCGGCCTGGCCCTGTTCGTCAAAGGCCATCACCACGGTGGCCGCGCCATAGCGGCGAATGCGACGGGCCTGTCGCTTGAACTCTTCCACGCCCTCTTTCATCGAAATCGAGTTGACGATGCCCTTGCCCTGAATACAGCGCAGGCCCGCTTCGATCACGCTCCATTTGGAACTGTCGATCATGATCGGGACGCGCGCAATGTCCGGCTCCGAGGCGATCAGGTTCAGAAAACGCACCATGGCCGCCTGGCTGTCGAGCATGGCTTCGTCCATGTTGATGTCGATCACCTGCGCGCCGTTTTCCACCTGCTGACGCGCCACGGCCAGGGCTTCCTCGAACTGACCATTCAAAATCATGCGGGCAAAAGCTTTGGACCCGGTCACATTGGTGCGCTCACCGATATTGACAAACAGGCTGTCAGGACCGAGCGTCACGGGCTCGAGACCGGAGAGTTTCATCGGGGGCAGGGCGGGTTGGGTCATGGGCTCACCTGGAAAAATCGCATCAGGCGAGCGTCGTTGCGGTACAAGCCCCAAGCCTGACCCGTTCAATGACGACGGGCTGCAACGCTCCTTGGGAATCCTGATTTTAACAGGCGCTCAGGCGGCTTCGCGGTAGAACGGGCCGGCAGACAGGGCACGGATCGGCAAACCATGGACGGCCTGCCCGATGGCCGCGATGTGTTCGGGCGTGGTGCCGCAACAGCCACCCACGATGTTGACCAGCCCTTCCGCTGCAAACTCGTGGAGCAGGCGGCTGGTGACTTCAGGTGTTTCGTCAAACCCGGTGTCACTCATGGGGTTGGGCAAACCGGCATTGGGATAACAGCTGATGTAGGTATCGTCGGCCACCTTGGCCAGCTCTTGCAGGTAAGGGCGCATCAAGGCCGCCCCCAGAGCGCAATTCAAACCCACCGCCAGGGGCTGTGCGTGTCGCACCGAATGCCAGAACGCGGTCACCGTCTGTCCCGACAGGATCCGGCCCGAGGCATCGGTGACCGTACCACTGATGATCAGTGGCAGACGCTCGCCACTGGCCTCGAAATATTCGTCAATGGCAAACAAAGCGGCCTTGGCGTTCAAGGTATCGAAGATGGTCTCCACCAGCAATACATCGACGCCCCCTTCCACCAGGGCCTGGACCTGGTCGTAGTAGGCCAGTCGCAACTGCTCGAAATCCACATTGCGCGCACCTGGATCGTTCACATCCGGGCTGATGCTGGCCGTTTTAGGCGTGGGGCCCAGAGCACCCACGGCAAAGCGCGGCTTCTCGGGTGTGGAGAATTTGTCGCAGGCCGCACGCGCCAGGCGGGCCGACGCCAGATTCATCTCGCGCACCCATTCAGCCATGTCGTAGTCATCTTGGGCCACCGTGGTCGCGCCAAAGGTGTTGGTTTCGATCAAATCCGCGCCTGCCGCCAGATAACCCTCATGAATGTCGCGAATGATGTCCGGACGGGTCAGGCTCAGCAACTCGTTGTTGCCCTTCACGTCCTTGTGAAAATCCTGGAACCGCTCACCCCGGTATTGCGCCTCGGTCAGTTTGAAGCGCTGGATCATGGTGCCCATGGCCCCATCCAGAACCAGGATGCGGCGCGCGAGCAAGTCAGGCAATTGGGAGGCACGGGTATAAGCGGCATTCATGGGGAGATTGTAAGAAGATGGACAATAGGGCCCCATGCAACACATGCTTCCCCGCGAATCCTGGGCTTTGATGCAAGCCAACCCCGAGGTCCTGATGATCGATATCCGCATGGAAATTGAATCCATGTATGTCGGTCGCCCGCCAGGCGCGCACAACATTCCCTGGTACGAATATCCCGACTTCACACCCGACCCGGCCGGCTTTTGTGCCAGCGTTCAGGCCGAAGCCGGCGACAAGACCCGACCCATTCTGCTTTTGTGTCGCAGTGGTCAACGCTCGGTTGACGCGGGCCATGCGCTCGAGGCGGCAGGTTTTACCCAGGTGATCAACGTGCTCCATGGCTTTGAAGGCGACTTGAACGCTGACTTTCATCGCTCCAGCGTGAATGGCTGGCGCTTCGACCAATTGCCCTGGGAACAGATGTGACCGCCGCGCCAGCCACGAGGGTACTGGCGCACCTGTTCGCACATGGCATGAAGTCCACAATCGGCGCATGAATTTATCCGCTGGGTCATCCCCTGCCTTGAACATACTGAACCGGGTGTTCGGCTATCCCGCCTTTCGCGGTCCGCAACAGGCCATCATCGAGCACGTGTGTGCTGGCGGCGACGCGCTGGTCTTGATGCCCACCGGCGGGGGCAAGTCGTTGTGTTACCAGATTCCAGCCCTGGTGCGGCAGCAGGCAGGACAAGGCGTGACCGTGGTCATCTCCCCCTTGATCGCCTTGATGCACGATCAAGTGGGTGCCTTGCATGAACTCGGGGTGGAAGCGGCCTTCCTCAATTCCAGCCTCAGCGGTGAAGAGGCGCATGCGGTGGAGCTGCGTTTGCGCCAAGGCGAACTTACCTTGCTGTATGCCGCACCAGAGCGGGTCACCACCTCGCGTTTCCAGACCATTCTGGATGCATTGCTGGCGCGCGGCCAACTGAGCTTGTTCGCCATTGACGAGGCACATTGCGTCAGCCAGTGGGGTCACGACTTTCGACCGGAATACCGGGTACTCACTGTTTTGCACGAGCGCTATCCCAGCGTCCCGCGCATTGCTTTGACAGCCACGGCGGACGCGCCGACGCGTGATGACATCCTGGAGCGGCTGGACCTTCAATCGGCGCGTCAATTTGTCAGCAGCTTTGACCGTCCCAACATTCGCTACACGATTGTTGAAAAGCGCGACCCCTTTCACCAATTGCTGCATTTCATTGAATCAACGCATCAGGACGCCAGCGGACATGACAGCGGCATCGTGTATTGCCAGTCGCGCAAGCGCGTGGAAGATGTGGCCCAGCAACTGACCGATGCAGGGCTGCGCGCCTTGCCCTACCACGCCGGGCTGGACGCCAAAATGCGCCAGCAAAACCAGGACCGTTTTCTGCGCGAAGAGGGCTGGATCATGGTGGCAACCATCGCCTTCGGCATGGGGATTGACAAACCCGATGTGCGCTTTGTCGCACACCTGGACATGCCTAAAAATCTGGAGAGCTACTACCAGGAGACAGGTCGCGCCGGGCGCGACGGCCTGCCGGCCAACGCCTGGATGTGTTACGGGCTGCAAGATGTCGTGAACCAGCGACGCATGATCGACGAAAGTCCGGCCGAAGAGGCATTCAAACAAGGCTTGCGCGAAAAACTTGATGCATTGCTTGCCCTGGCCGAAGCCACGGACTGTCGCCGCGTGCGCCTCCTGCAGTACTTCGGTGAAGCCTACCAGCCTGGTCCAAATGCCATGGCCGGTGGGGCCACCGCGCACCAGTGCATGAACTGCGACAACTGTCTGCAACCGCCGGCCATCTGGGATGGCAGCGATGCGGCACAAAAATTGTTGTCCACCATCTACCGCATTCACCGCAGGGATGGCATGCAATTCGGCGCCGGGCACTTGATGGACATTGTGCGCGGCAAACGCTCTGACAAAGTTCTCCAGCACGGTCACGAAGCCCTCAGCACATTCGGTCTGGGAGCCAGTTACAGCGAGGTTCAGCTTCGCAGCGTCTTGCGCCAGTTGATGGCCATCGGCGCATTGGGGCTGGATTCGCAGGCCTTCAACACCCTGTACCTGACCGACGGATCCCGGGCCGTGCTCAAAGGAGAAGCGAAAGTGGCCTTGCGCGAAGTCCAGCGCAGCACCCATTCACGCAAGGCGCGAGACGTTGGCACACGTCGCCCAACCCTGCCACTGGACGCCACAGGTCAGCAACGCATGTCGGCCCTCAAGGCCTGGCGCAGCGAGGTGGCCCGCGCCCACAATCTGCCGGCCTATGTCATTTTTCATGACGCCACGCTGGAGGCCATCGCGCAACGCGCGCCCGAGACCCTGGCCGATTTGCAAGACATCAGCGGCTTGGGCGCCAAAAAACTGGCGGCCTATGGCGAAGAAGTGCTGCGGGTTGTAGCATCCACAAGATGAGCACGCACGATCTGGCGCCACTTCAGCAAGCCCTGTCCGACTATTTCGCACCCTGGGTCCTGGCCCTGGACTTGAAAGTCGTCTCTGCGGGTCCCGCCAGTGTGGTTTTGCGCCTGCCCCACAGCGATCAACTCTCGCGTGTCGGCGACATGCTGTGTGGGCAAGCCATGATGGCCGCAGCCGACACCGCCATGGTGCTGGCATTGATCCAGCACTTTGGCAGCTTTCGGCCCTGCACCACGGTTCAATTGAGCAGCAGTTTTCTCAAACCCCTGTCCGGACAAGATGCGCTGATCGAAGCCCGCGTCCTGCGCGCGGGAAAAGCCCTGGCGTTTGGGGAAATCGACCTGCGCGGCGCCGATGACGGCAAAACAGCCAGTCGTTTCAGCACCACCTACGCCTTGCTCTGAGGTTTTCCAGGCCACGATCGCTCCAGGAATGCCTCCTGGGCAGGTGTTTTTTCGCACCGAGCTTGCTGCCGCATAAATTTATGCAAGTTTTGCATGAAATCGTCAGGTAACTTGGGAGCCGGATTCCTAAAATCATGTTTCGCCTCACAGGATGGCCTGTCATTCGGTCGTCCTGGGTGTGCAAAAGTGAGTTGAGGTCAGCGCCTGCCGCCTTGGGTTTTGCGGGTTTTGACCTCAACCAATTTTTGACTTAGGAGCTCCCGATGAACGCACCCGCCATGCAAGGCCTGGCCTTGAATACGCCGGCTTATGTGAAAAATGCCAAGCTGATCGCCTGGGTTGCCGACATGGTGGCCCTGTGCAAGCCCGACGCCGTCTACTGGTGTGATGGCAGCGAAGAAGAATATGCCCGTCTGTGCCAACAACTGGTGGACGCTGGCACCTTCAAAAAGCTGAATCCGGCCAAGCGTCCAAACTCGTTCCTGGCCTGTTCCGACCCCAGCGATGTGGCCCGCGTGGAAGACCGTACCTACATTTGCTCGGCCAAGAAGGAAGACGCCGGCCCCACCAACAACTGGATGGCCCCTGCCGAGATGCGCGCCACGCTGCAGCCCCTGTTCGATGGCTGCATGAAGGGCCGCACCATGTATGTCGTGCCGTTCTCCATGGGCCCCCTGGGCAGCCCTATTGCCCACATCGGTATTGAGCTCTCCGACAGTCCCTATGTGGCCGTCAACATGAAGATCATGACCCGCATGGGCAAGGCTGTGTTCGATGTGATCGGCGCGGATGGTGAATTTGTGCCCTGCGTCCACACCGTAGGTGCCCCGCTGCAAGCTGGTCAGAAAGACAATGCCTGGCCCTGCAACAAAACCAAATACATTGTTCACTACCCTGAAACGCGTGAAATCTGGTCCTATGGCTCAGGCTATGGCGGCAACGCCCTGCTGGGCAAAAAGTGCTTTGCCTTGCGCATCGCATCCAACATGGGACGCGATCAGGGCTGGCTGGCCGAACACATGCTGATCCTGGGTGTGACCAACCCCCAGGGCAAAAAATACCATGTGGCTGCAGCCTTCCCGAGTGCGTGCGGCAAGACCAACTTTGCCATGCTGATTCCGCCTGCCGGCTTTGATGGCTGGAAAGTGACCACCATCGGTGACGACATTGCCTGGATCAAGCCTGCCGCGGATGGCCGTCTCTACGCCATCAATCCGGAAGCCGGTTACTTCGGTGTCGCGCCTGGCACCAACACGCTGACCAACCCGAACTGCATGGCCAGCCTGAACGAAAACGTGATCTTCACCAACGTCGCCCTGACCGATGACGGCGATGTCTGGTGGGAGGGCATGAGCGACGCACCAGCGCACTGCATCGACTGGCAAGGCAAGGACTGGACCCCCGCCATCGCCAAGGAAACCGGTGCCAAAGCCGCGCACCCGAACGCCCGCTTCACCGTCGCCGCCGTCAACAATCCCGCCTTGGACAGCGCCTGGGACGACCCCAAGGGCGTGGCCATCGATGCCTTCATTTTTGGCGGCCGTCGCTCCACGACCGTGCCCCTGGTCACCGAAGCACGCACCTGGGTCGAAGGTGTGTACATGGCAGCCACCATGGGTTCGGAAACCACGGCAGCAGCCACCGGAGCCCAGGGCGTGGTGCGCCGTGACCCCTTCGCCATGCTGCCTTTCGCAGGCTACAACATGAGCGATTATTTCCAGCACTGGCTGAACCTGGGTCAAAAACTGACCCAGTCTGGCGCCAAATTGCCCCGCATCTACACCACCAACTGGTTCCGCAAGGGCGAGGATGGCAAGTTTGTGTGGCCCGGCTATGGCGAGAACATGCGCGTCCTGAAATGGATGATCGATCGCATCGAAGGTTCGGCTCAAGGTCAAGAACACATCTTCGGTATCAGCCCAGCCTATGAGGAGCTCAACTGGACGGGCTTGAATTTCACTGCAGATCAATTCAAAACCGTGACCAGCATCGACAAAGCAGCCTGGCAAGCCGAGCTGAAGCTGCACACCGAGTTGTTTGAGCAGCTGGCCTATCACCTGCCCAGCGCCCTGTCATCCGCCAAGGCTGATCTGGAAAAGCGCCTCGCAGCCTGAAGTGGCCCAGCCCCACGAAAAACGCCCACCAGATGGTGGGCGTTTTTCATGGAGTTCGAAGTCTGCTCAGACTTCGTTGGCGTTGATGGCGCGTTGAATGTCGGCCATCACGCGCGGATCGATTTGGGCGTATTGCCACATCAGGGCCGTCTGGCGCGCCTCGATGCGGGACTGGTTCCAGCGTTGAAACGCAGGACGCAGGCCATGCGAGAAACGGCGCACGGGCTGGGCCAGCAAAGCCATGCCCGCAAAAGCCACCAGCCACAAGGCAATCCAGGCCGCCAGCAAATGACCGTCCGACCAGGTCTCGATGACCTGGTTGGCCACCACCACCAACGTGGAAACCAACGCTGCCAGCAGCAGCGTGGCCACGCCGCGCGCGCCTTCGAAAGACTGCGTCGCGTGCTTGAAGCTTTCCACGGCGTGCTCTGCGCGCACCACGCCAGGATGCTGAACGGGGTAATCGGTGTGAACAAAAGTGGTCATGTCAAATCCTTTCAAAATCAGTGCAGACTTGCTGCCTGGGATGAACTATAGGGTTTTTACTGATATTCTTCAAATTATGTTTCATGATGTGTATCATTCACGAAATCAATGAATCAAGATCGCCCCATCAATTTCCGGACCCTGGACCTGAATTTGTTGCGGGTGCTGGATGTCGTGATGTCCGAGCGCAGCCTGACCCGGGCGGCAAGCCTGCTGTCTCTGACCCAGCCTGCCGTGAGCAATGCCTTGCGGCGTTTGCGGGATGCCTTGGGCGACCCGCTGTTGCAACGAAAAGGTCAAGGGCTGGAACCCACACCCCGCGCACTGGCGCTGTGGCCGGTGGTGCGCGAAGCCCTGCAACAACTCGAACGCACGCTGGCACCCGGTGACTATGACCCGGCCCAGGCCCATTCGACCTTTGTTCTGGCCATGGCCGACGCGACAGCCGCTGAATTGATTCCCGGTTTGTCCGATATTCTGGAAAGCGAAGCCCCGGCGGTATCCCTGCGCGTGTTGCCTTTGACCACCCGCGATCCGCGAAAAATGCTGGCGCAGGAAAGCGCGGATCTGGCTGTTGGCTATTTCCCTGCCGTGCTGGCCGACCTGACGGCCAAAGCGCAGGCCGATGAACCCATCGGGTTTGAACACCTGCGCTTGTTCAACGGTGAATATGTGTGCGTGATGCGCCGTGACCATCCGCTGGCGCAAAGCCCGCTGACCCTGGACTCCTACTGCGCATCACGCCATCTGCTGGTGAGTTTCTCGGGCCGCCCTTTTGGCTTTGTGGACGAGGCATTGGCCTCGCTGGGGCGTAAGCGGCGCATCGTGCTGACTGTGAACCAGTTTGCCACGGCCGGCAGAGTGGTGGCGCAATCGAATTTGCTGACCGTTTTGCCCCGGCACTTTTTGCGTGTCACAGGCATGGCGGAGTCTCTGCATGTGCAAGACCTGCCTTTTGATGTGCCGCCGATTCACATCGACATGGTGTGGCGCCGCCATGCACGGGACGCCAGCGCCCACCAATGGCTGCGCGATGCCGTTGTGCGCGCGTCGCGCGGTGCCTGGGCTCAGGCTTTGACAGGCCCAGCCTGACCGCGTTGCACCTGGAACACGGCCTGGGTGGACAGCCCCTCGCGCGTGCCAGCGGGAAAGGGCGTGGTGCGGAATTCCGCACGCAGAGTTTCCGTCCCGATATCCAGCAAGGTGTAGCCACGCTCGTCAGCACGGGCATGCAACAGATCGGGATTGCTGCTTCGAATCAGGGACAAAGGCCCCTCGGACAAACCACGGGAAGTAATGGACGTGGTCACGAATTCAGAGGCCAGCACCGGTGACTGCGGGTCGTTAGGCTGCATGCGCAAAGAGGCGGCCACATTCATGTGCACATCGCCACCGAGGGTGACCACATCTTGCAAGCGTGCATCGGCAATGGTTTGCAACAGGCGTTGACGCGCCAGCGGATAACCATCCCAGGCATCGGTGTAGGTGGTGCGCCCCAGGGGCGTGTCCACGCGGGTCGAGCTGATCTGGGTGGCCTGGGCCAGAATTTTCCAACGCCGGCTGGTGCTGGTCAGCCCTTCGCTCAACCAGCGCTCCTGCGCATGGCCCAGCATGCTGCGCGCGGGGTTGTCCAACTCGGCGCAGGATGTCACAACGCGCCCGCCGCCTTTCAGTGGGTCGGGACAGGCCTGCGGGTCACGGTACTGACGGCAATCCAGCGTCCAGACATCGGCCAGCTGGCCCCAGGCAAAGCGATCGTGCAAGCGCATGGACGCTTTTTGCGGGCTGGTGGGGTCGGGGCCCAGCAGCAAGGGCTGATGCTCGAAGTAGGCCTGGTAAGCGGCAGCGCGCCGTGCAAGAAAAACCGCCGGATCGGTGTACCGCGCATCCTGGCTGTTGGCGTAATCGTTCACCACCTCGTGGTCATCCCACATCAACACCCAGGGATGAGCCGCATGTGCGGCCTGCAGCAGGGGATCACTCTTGTATTGCGCATAACGCTCGCGGTAGGCCGGCAAGGTCATGGGCTCGCCGCCCGTGTGCTGCCGAATGGCATAGCGCGGGTTGGAACTCTCGTAAATATAGTCACCGACAAACAGAACGAAGTCCAGAGATTGCGCGGCGATCTCACGGTGCGCCACGTACTGGCCTTGCTCATAGTGCTGGCACGAGGCCAGGGCGATGCGCAACTGCTTGACGGCCGCATCACCGGCCGGTGCGGTGCGGGTGTGGCCCACCATGCTGAGCGCATCACCACAGCGAAACCGGTACCAGTAATCACGGGCCGGGGCCAGGCCCTGCAAGTGCACATGCACGCTGTGCCCGCGGGTGGCATCGGTGACCTGCTGCCCTTTGAACATCGGACGACGCAAAGCTTCGTCGGCAAAGACTTCCCACTCGACACGCAGTCCCTCGTCGGTTTGCGCTCCCAAGCGACGGTCCTCGTCACTGACCAGCAAGCGCGTCCAGAGCATCACCGCATCCGAGCGCGGCCGGCCACTGGCCACACCCAGACTGAAGGGGTTGTTTTTCCAGACGCGGGCCTGGTCTGCCGGTTGTGTCAGGGCCCGAGACCAGGGCGCCAGCGCAATCGCCAGCGCACTGGCTTGTAACTGTCGTTGAAAAGCGCGACGCGTGAGTGTCATGTCGTGACTTTCTCAAGTTGGAGGGTTTGCGCTGCAGCAATGACACCACCACCCAGGCAGACATCGCCCTGGTAGAACACTGCGGACTGCCCGGGCGTGACCGCCCATTGCGCCTGCGGAAAATGAAGCGCCAGCGTGTGGGGGTCGCTGTATTGCAAGTCGCATTCGGCATCAACTTGCCGGTAACGTGTCTTGGCTGCCAGGGCACCTGCTGCGGGTGCATGGCCTGACACCCAGCTCAGGTCATCCACACTGACCTGGTGCGACAGCAACCAGGGGTGGTCATGGCCCTGGACCACGTACAAGGTGTTGCTGGCGAGATCCTTGCGCGCCACAAACCAGGGCGCATGCTCGCCACCGCCACGCTGCGCCCCTTTTGCCTTGACGCCACCAATGCCCAGGCCCTGCCGCTGGCCCAGCGTGTAAAAGCTCAGGCCCACATGCTGTCCGAGCACACGGCCGCGCTCGTCTTTGATCGGGCCTGGCGCGTGGGCGATGTAGCGGTTCAGGAACTCCCGGAATGGGCGCTCACCAATAAAACAGATGCCCGTCGAGTCTTTTTTCCGCGCATTGGGCAAACCCATCTCAAGGGCAATGCGTCGCACCTCGGTTTTGTGCAACTCGCCCACAGGAAACAGTGTCTTGCTCAATTGCGCCTGGTTCAGGCGGTGCAGGAAATAGCTCTGGTCCTTGCTGGCGTCCAGCCCTTTAAGCAATTCGAAGGCCCCGTTTCGCTCTCGCACACGGGCGTAATGTCCGGTCGCAATTTTTTCTGCCCCCAGACGCATGGCGTGATCCAGAAAGGCCTTGAACTTGATTTCGGCGTTGCAAAGAATGTCCGGGTTGGGCGTGCGACCGCCCTGGTATTCACGCAAGAATTCGGCAAACACGCGGTCCTTGTAATCGGATGCGAAGTTGACATGCTCGATCTCGATACCGATCACATCGGCCACGGCAGCCGCATCGACAAAGTCGATGTTGGAGGAGCAGTACTCGCTGTCATCGTCATCTTCCCAGTTCTTCATGAAGATGCCGATCACATCATGCCCCTGCTGCTTGAGCAGCCAGGCGCTGACAGCGGAGTCCACTCCGCCACTGAGTCCGACGACGACGCGTTGTTTGTGGGCCATGCCTGGATTATCCTGCGCGCACAGGCCCGCCATCTGTGATCCGGGCACAGACGGCAGAACTTGCGAAACAGATCAGTTGGCGAACGCGGCGATACCGGTTTGCGCGCGGCCCAGGATCAGGGCGTGAATGTCGTGCGTGCCTTCGTAGGTGTTGACCACCTCCAGATTGACCAGGTGACGCGCCACGCCGAACTCGTCGCTGATGCCGTTGCCACCCATCATGTCGCGTGCCACGCGTGCGATGTCCAAGGCCTTGCCGCAGGAGTTGCGCTTGAGAATGGAGGTGACTTCGACCGACGCCGTGCCCTCATCCTTCATGCGCCCCAGACGCAAGCAGCCTTGCAGGCCCAGCGCAATGTCGGTTTGCATGTCGGCCAGTTTTTTCTGAATCAGCTGGTTGGCGGCCAAGGGTCGGCCAAACTGTTTGCGGTCCAGCGTGTACTGACGCGCAGTGTGCCAGCAGTATTCCGCCGCGCCCAGCGCGCCCCAGGCAATGCCATAGCGCGCACTGTTCAGGCAGGTGAAGGGGCCTTTGAGGCCCTGCACTTCGGGAAAAGCGTTTTCTTCGGGCACAAACACGCCATCCATCACGATTTCACCGGTGATGGACGCACGCAGACCCACCTTGCCGTGAATCGCCGGGGCGCTCAAGCCTTTCATGCCTTTTTCGAGCACAAAGCCGCGGATCGGACCGACTTGGCCGCTCTCGCTGACTTCCTTGGCCCAGACAACAAACACATCGGCGATCGGGCTGTTGGAAATCCACATCTTGTTGCCCTTGAGGCTGTAGCCGCCAGGCACCTTCTGTGCACGACTGGCCATGCTGGCCGGGTCGGAACCATGGTCAGGCTCGGTCAGGCCAAAGCAGCCAATCCATTCGCCTGTGGCCAACTTCGGCAGGTATTTCTGCTTTTGCGCTTCCGTACCGAACTCGTTGATCGGCACCATGACCAAAGAAGACTGCACGCTCATCATGGAGCGGTAACCGGAATCGACACGCTCGACCTCGCGGGCAATCAGGCCATAGGCCACATAACTCAGGCCAGGGCCGCCATACTGCGTGGGAATGGTGGGGCCCAACAAACCCAGTTCACCCATTTCGCGAAAAATCGCCGGGTCGGTCGACTCATGGCGAAAAGCATCGCGCACACGCGGCATCAAGCGATCGGTGCAATAAGCCTGGGCCGCATCGCGGATCATGCGCTCCTCTTCGGTCAATTGCTGATCCAGCAGAAAAGGGTCTTGCCATTGAAATGCGGCGTGGGCCATTGCAGCGTCTCCTGAGAATTCGGAATAAAACAGCCATGTTACCGAGATTTCAGGCTGGAGCGCAAACGGTGATTTCACATTCAGACATGAGAAAATTCGATATCTTGAGCAGTGTCCTTTCAGTCCATGCGTCGCAAAATTCCATCCACTCAGGCCTTGGTGTGCTTTGAGGCCTCGGCCAAACATGAGAGCTACACGAAAGCGGCAGAAGAGCTTGCGCTCACTCAGAGTGCGGTTTCGCGTCAAATCAGCCTGCTCGAATCCTTTTTAGGACTTCGGCTTTTTCGTCGTACACGGCATGGTGTCAGCCTGACCCCGGCCGGACAGGCCTACGCCCGACAAGTCACACAACGGCTGGACGGGCTGGAGCGCGACACGCTGGAGGCCGTGACCCAGCAGGGCTCAGGCGGTCATTTGACCCTGGCGGCGGTTCCCACATTCACCACCCACTGGTTGATTCCCAGGCTGGGTCGCCTGGCCCAGCACCATCCCGACATCACCGTTCACATCGACACCCAAACCCGTCCTTTTCTGTTTGCGGACAGCGCGTTCGACGCCGCGCTGTACACCGGCACGCCCGAGCAAATCCGTAACTGGCCAGGCACCCGGGCGGACAAACTGATGGACGAAACCGTGGTGCCCGTCTGCAGCCCCGCGCTGTTGCCACAAGGCAGTGTGCTGACACCTCAGGCGCTGACCGAGCTGCCCCTGTTGCAACAGTCCACCCGCCCTGACGGCTGGCGCCGCTGGTTTGAGGCACAGCAAGTGACAGCGCCCCAGGCCCGGCGTGGTCCACGCTATGAGCTTTTTTCCATGCTGGCCATGGCGGCCACCCATGGCATGGGCGTGGCCCTGATGCCCACCTTGCTGATCAGCGGTGAATTGGCGCGTGGCGAGCTGGTGGTGGCCTGTCCGCAACCTTTGGGCGGGGAGCGCGCCTATTACCTGATCACACCAGAAACCTCCGCCGGTCACCCGGTGGTCGAATGCTTCCGGGGCTGGATGCTTCAGGAGGCAGAGGCTGCCAGACGCTGTTGAGCCAAGGCGATGTACCAGGCCAGACACCCCGGATTGGCCATGGCGTCACGGTTCAACACCTTGTCCACCGGCTGACCCAGCAACAGCTTCTTGATGGGCAACTCCTGCTTTTTCCCCGACAGGGTGCGCGGAATTTCGGCCACCTGAAAAATCTCATCGGGCACAAAGCGCGGACTCAATGCCAGGCGCACGGCAGCATTCAGGCGCTCTTTCAAGGCAGCGTCCAGTGCCACACCCTCTCGCAGCACCACAAACAAGGGCATGTAACTGTCACGCCCCAGATATTCGAGGTCAACGACCATGGAGTCCAGCACCTCGGGCAAGGCTTCCACCGCGCGGTACAACTCGCTGGTGCCCATGCGCAAGCCATGCCGATTGATGGTGGCATCGCTGCGGCCATAAATCACGCATCGGCCTTCAGGCGTCACTTTCAACCAATCGCCATGTCGCCACACAGCGCCATACGATGCGTCGGCATCGCCTCCGCCGGGTTTGCGCCCCTGACCTGGGGGGAACATGTCGAAATAGCTGCCCAGATAGCGCTGATGGTCCACATCGCCCCAAAAGAATGGCGGCATCGAGGGCACGGGCTGGGTGACAACCAACTCCCCCACCTCGTCAACCACGGGACGGCCTTGCTCATTCCAGGCCTCCACAGCCACCCCCAACAGACGGCATTGCATTTCGCCCGCCACCATGGGCAAGTCGCGCAAGCCACCCACAAAAGCGCCGGCATCCGTGCCACCGGAGATATTGCACCACCAGATGTCTGCCGCATTGACGCCCGCCTGGTCGTATACCTTGCGGAATTCATCCGTGCCCCATTGCTGAACCTCGGCACTCAAAGGCGAGCCCGTGGTTCCCAGCGCCCGAATTCGGGACAGGCCGGGGTAGGGCGTCAGCGTCACGCCTGCTTTCATGCAATTGGCAAAGAAGGCGGCACCCCCGCCAAAGAACGTCACCTTTTCCTGGGCCGCATAGCGCCAGAGCGTGCCCCAATCGGGGTTCTCCTTCGAGCCGCCAGGGTTGCCGTCGTAAATGACACAGGTGGTGCCACTGAGCAAGCCACTCAGTTGGGCATTCCACATCACCCAACCCGTCGAGCTGTACCAAAGAAAGCGCTCGCCCAGCGAGTTGGGCTCGTAACTGCAGGCCACATCGTAGTGCAAGCTCTTGTGGGCCATGCCATTGAGCACCGAACCACCATGGGTGTGAACGATGGGCTTGGGCAAGCCCGTGGTGCCGCTGGAATACACAATCCACAGCGGGTGATCGAAGGGCAGCCATTGCGGTTCAAACGCATCGAAGCTCGGGTCTTGTTGTTGCACGATGGCGTCGAAATCCGCCGCCTGCGGCAAAGACGTCAGGCCCCCGAGGTTTTGGTAGACCACCAGATGCGTCACGCTGGGCAGTGCGGCGCGCAACTCAGCCACCACACTGGTGCGGTCATGGTCCTTGCCACCATAGGTAACGCCATCGCAGGCGATCAGGATCTTGGGCGTGATCTGCTTGAACCGATCGAGCACGGCGTTCGTGCCCATGTCCGGCGCACACACGCTCCACACCGCCCCCACGCTGACCACAGCCAGAAAGGCCACCATGGTCTGCGGAATATTCGGCAGGTAGACCGCCACACGGTCACCCGGTTGAATCCCCTGGGCTTTCAAATGGTGCGCCATCGCAGCCACCTGACGGCGCAACTCTGGCCATGCCATCTCGCGCCGCTGGCCACGCTCGTTGTTGCTGATGATGGCGGGTTGCCCGGCTGCATCGGCCGCCGCCACATGGCGCAAAACCTGTTGTGCGTAGTTGACCTGCGCACCGGGGAACCATTGCGCCCCCGGCATGGTGTTGCGCGCCAACACCGCCGTGTGCGGCGTGGGCGATTGCAAATCCAGGTAGTCCCAGACGCTTTGCCAGAACGCATCCAGCTCGGTCACCGACCAGCGCCACAGCGCCTGGTAGTCATCGAAATGCAGGCCGCGCTTGTCAGCCAGCCATTGGGTGTAGAGGCGCATCTGCGGCACAAAGGGCGGCATGTTTTCGGTGTTGGCAGCGATCATGCGACAAGGTTAGCAGCGTCATCCCCCCATGCCAATATGCGGCGTTTCATGCGTGACAGCGCTAGGGTTACTCCGCTTGTTCGCGGGACACGACAACCGGTTCAATCCAACGCATGTCCACGCCCAACCCTCTCGACGGTTTCCAGGTGTCCCGCGACGCCATTCAATGGGTCGGCCACGACCTGCAGCGCCCCGAGTGCATCCTGGCCGAGCCTGACGGCACCTTGTGGGTGGCCGATGCACGCGGAGGGGTGACACGCATCGATGCAGATGGTCAGCAACACTTCATCGGCCAGCAGGCAGACCCTCGGTTTGCTGCCGCTGCGGTCACCACCCACGATGCCGTTGAGAGCAAGTTCACCACGGGCACCTTGCCCAACGGCTTGGCATTTGCCGCCAACGGTGACTTGCTGATTTCCAACTTTGGCACCGATGTGCTGGAGTTGATGACGCGCGAGGGCCACACGCGCACGCTGTATGACCGCATCGATGGTCAGCCCATTGGCAAGGTGAACTTCGTCTTGCGCGATCGGCGCAACCGCATCTGGCTGACCATTTCAACGCGCATGAACCCCTGGACTGCGGCTGCCAGCGCCCGGGTCTGCGATGGCTATGTCGCGGTCATCGACGAGCACGGCCTGCGCGTGGTCGCCGACCGGTTTTACTTCACCAATGAAATCCGGCTCGATGCCGATGAAGCGTGGCTGTACATCGTCGAGACCACAGGACCGCATATCAGCCGCATGCGTTTGAAGGAAAGTCCGCAAGGCGTGCAATTGGTCGACCGGGAAATTTTCGGTCCCTCGCATCTGGGCGGCTTTCCTGACGGCATCGCCTTCGATGTGGCCGGCAACCTCTGGTGCACCCTGATCATGGTGGACCAGTTGATCGCGTTGACACCGCAGGGCGACAAGCGGGTGCTGCTGGACGATGGCAACCCGCCAGCCTCGCGCAAGCTGCTCGACAAGATGGCCGCCGGCACACTCACCACCGAAGACATGCTGCAAGCCCACGGCACACTGGCCCCCTGGATGGCCAGCATCACCTTTGGCGGGCCGGACCTGAAAACGGTTTACATCGGCAGCCTGATGGGCACATCCTTGCCCTCATTTCGTTCACCGGTTGCCGGCCTGCCCATGGTGCACTGGCCGCGCACTCAAGCTTGACACTTTTCCCTCTGGAGACTGCATGACCCGCCGCTTTGTTGATCTGTCAATTTTTCTGGAAAACGATGTCCTCAGTGACCCACCAGCCTTCGCCCCCAAGATCGACTATTTCACCCATGAAAACACCGTCGAACAAATCGAGCCCTTTTTTCCCGGCCTGAAAAAAAGCGACCTGCCCGACGGTGAAGGCTGGGCGGTGGAGTTCGTCCAGCTGTCCACCCACAACGGCACCCACCTGGATGCGCCCTACCATTTCCACTCCACCATGGACAAAGCCCTGGGCGAGAAAAAACCTGCCATCGCCATCCATGATGTGCCCCTGGAGTGGTGTTTCCAGCCGGGCGTGAAACTGGACTTCCGTCATTTTGCTGACGGCTATGTGGTGACAGCCGCAGATGTCGAAGCCGAACTCCAGCGAATAGGACACACCCTGAAGCCCCTGGAGATCGTGGTGATCAACACCCGTGCAGGCACCCGCTATGGTCAGCCCGACTACGTGGCCAGCGGTTGTGGCATGGGTTACGAGGCGACCATGTACCTCCTGGAGCGCGGCGTGCGCCTGACAGGCACAGACGCCTGGAGTTGGGATGCGCCGTTTGTGCACACTGCCAAGAAATACGGTGAGACGCAAGACGCCTCGCTGATCTGGGAAGGGCACAAAGCCGGGCGCGACATTGGCTATTGCCATCTGGAAAAACTGCACAACCTGGAAGCGTTGCCACCCAGCGGTTTCTACATCAGCTGTTTTCCGCACAAAATCCGTGGCGCGTCGGCGGGCTGGACACGGGCCGTGGCCATTTTTGACGATGCGCTCAACGCCAGCCACTCTTGATTTCTGATGGGCGGGCCCCGACCTGGGTTTCAATCTCGGGAGCTTGCCATGGATTCAAAGCAGCATGTTGTCTGTCCACACTGTCAAACCACCAACCGCGTGCCCATCGGACAACGGGACGTCTCGCTCAACTGTGGACGCTGTCACGAACCGCTTTTCGATGGCCATCCGGTGGCCGTGACCGAAGCGCAATGGGATGCGCACCTGAATCGCCACGACATTCCCGTGGTGGTGGATTTTTGGGCCCCATGGTGCGGCCCCTGTCGCAGCATGGCGCCGGCCTTTGAGCAAACGGCGCGGGCACTGGAGCCGCAAGCCCGCTTTCTGAAAGTCAACACCGACGCATCGCAAGCGCTGGCTGCGCGCTACAACATCCGCAGCATTCCCACACTGATGGTTTTCAAGGGCGGACGGGAGGTGCAACGACAGGCCGGCGCGCTGCCGGCCGGGGCGTTGCAGCAATGGGTGGCACGCGCCATCGCCGACTGATCAGTCGGCCTGGCCTTGGAGGCGCTCACTGCGCCAATACACATCGTCGCCGCCGTTCATGCGATTGAGCACCCGGGCCAGAACAAACATCAGGTCGCTGAGTCGGTTCAGGTATTGGCGAGGCGTTTCCTTCAAGGCTTCCTCATTGCCCAAGGCCACCACGGCCCGCTCGGCACGCCGCGCCACGGTGCGGCACACATGGGACAAGGCCGCACCGCGTGTGCCCGCCGGCAAAATGAACTCTTGCAGGCGCGGCAGCTGTTCGTTGTAACGCGCCAAAGCCTCATCCAACGCCAGCACCGCCTCGGGTTTGAGCAACTCAAAACCGGGAATGGAAAGCTCGCCCCCCAGGTTGAACAGCTGATGCTGGATCTCGACCAGCAAATCACGCACATCCTGCGGCATGTCCTCGCACAACAGCACACCGATGTTGGAGTTCAATTCGTCCACCTCGCCCATGGCGTGCACACGCAGGCTGTTCTTGGACACGCGCTGGTTGTTGCCCAGGCCGGTCGTGCCGTTGTCGCCCGTTCGGGTTGCAATTTGGGTCAATCGGTTGCCCATACGCTCACTCCTTCAAGATGCAGTATTGTCCCAAGTCTTGCGCTGATCTTGAGGCCCCATGTTTGAAATCATTTATCCCGTTGCCGTCATCGCCCTTGGCTTCTTTGTTCTGGGTGTCACGGGCTTTGGTTCGGCGTTGGTGATTGTGCCCCTGTTGAGTTGGCAATGGCCCTTGGCGCAGGTCGTGCCCCTGGTGCTGTTGCTGGATTTTGGCGCCTGCCTCCTGCTGGGGGGCTTGCAGTGGCCGCGCGTGCAAGTGCAATTGTTGTTGCGTTTGTTGCCCTGGTTGTTGGGCGGCGTCGGTTTGGGACTGTGGGTGATTCAACAACCCAGCCTCGCCAACAGTCCCTGGTTACTTTTGCTGCTGGGCTGCTATGTCATCTGGGTCGGCATTCGCGGCTTGCGCCAACCAGTTGCAAGTCAGCACTCGCTTTTCCGAAGTCCAGCACTCAGTGGTATTTTGGCCGGCGTGATTGAAGTGGTATTCGGCACCTCCGGGCCGGTGATGGTCAGTCATCTGGTGACCCGTTTCAACGATGCCCACAGCCTGCGCGTGAACATTTCGGCCGCCTTGCTGCTGCTCTCCGGGCTGGCCAGTGTGGTGATGGCATTGACGGGTCGCTTGTCTTCACCCGTTGTGGGTGCCTGGCTGCCCGGCCTGGCTTTGACAGCCCTGGTCAGCCTTTTGCTCGGCCATCGCCTGGCGCACCGCTTGCCGGCCACACGCCTGCGTCAAGCCATTCTGGGTCTGCTGGTGATCAGCGGGCTGTCGCTGCTGGCACAAGTGGCGCAAGCAAGCCTGGGCCGGTCTTCGTAGAATCACTCCTCATTCAGACTGGAGACTGCCATGAACGCCCCCGCCGCCTTGAACCATCTGGTGCCCGACATCGTCCAACGCGAGGTACCGGCAGCCCTGATTGAAGCACTTCGCGCCCAATTTGGTGATCGGTTTTCCACGGCCATGGCCGTGCGTGAGCAGCATGGCCGGGACGAGTCCTCGTTCCAGGTGCCGCCGCCCGCCGGTGTCGTGTTTGCGGAGAGCACGGCCGATGTCAGTGCTGCCGTGGCGCTGGCCAACCAGTACCACGTCCCCATTATTCCGTTCGGTGTGGGCTCTTCGCTGGAAGGGCACTTGCTGGCGGTCCAAGGCGGCATCAGCCTGGATGTGGGCCGCATGAACAAAGTGCTGTCCGTCAACGCCGAAGACTTGACGGTCACCGTGCAACCCGGCGTGACACGCAAACAGTTGAATGAAGAAATCAAAAGCACGGGCCTGTTCTTTCCGATCGATCCCGGCGCCGATGCCTCCATTGGCGGCATGAGCGCCACCCGTGCCAGCGGCACCAACGCGGTTCGCTATGGCACCATGCGTGACAACGTGCTGGCCCTGGAAGTGGTGACGGCCAACGGTGAAGTGGTTCGTACCGGCTCGCGTGCCAAAAAATCCAGCGCAGGCTATGACCTGACCCGCCTGTTCGTCGGCAGCGAAGGCACACTGGGCGTGATCACCGAAGTGACGGTCAAGCTCTATCCTTTGCCCGAAGCCGTGTCCGCGGCCATTTGCTCATTCCCCACGCTGGAAGCCGCAGTTCACACCACCATTCAGACCATCCAGCTCGGTGTGCCGATCGCGCGCGTGGAGCTGATCGATGTGAACAGCGTGCGCCTGGTCAACAACTATTCCAAGCTGACCCTGAAAGAAGAGCCGCTGTTGCTGATGGAGTTTCATGGCTCACCCGCCAGCGTCAAGGAGCAGGCAGAAACCGTGCAGGCCATTGCCTCGGACAACGGTGGTGAGTCTTTCGAATGGGCCTCCACACCGGAAGAGCGCACACGCCTGTGGACAGCGCGGCACAACTCGTATTTTGCGGCGGTGCAATCGCGCCCTGGCTGTCGTTGCATCAGCACCGACACGTGCGTGCCCATCAGCCGACTTGCCGATTGCCTGCTGGATTCGGTGGCCGAGGCAGATGCCAGCGGCATTCCTTATTTTCTGGTTGGACATGTGGGCGATGGCAACTTCCACTTCGGTTACCTCATCGACCCCAACAGCGCCGAAGAGCGCGCCGCGGCGGAAGAGTTGAATCACAAACTGGTCAGCCGGGCCCTGCGCCTGGAAGGCACCTGCACTGGCGAGCATGGCATTGGCCTGCACAAGATTGATTTTCTGGTCAATGAGGCCGGTGCTGGCGCGGTCGAGATGATGCGCACCTTGAAGCGCGCACTCGACCCGAACAACATCATGAATCCCGGCAAGATTTTCACGCTCTGAGCAGCCTTGCCCTGGCGTGAAAAGCCAGGCTGCTCAAGGCGTGCCGCGCAGTTTGTCGATCAGTCCGTTGAGCTCATCGAGTGAACCGAACTGGATTGACACTTCGCCCATTTCCTCGATGCGACCATAGCGCTTCACACGCTTTTTGATCCGCACCTCGACTTCCGCCGTCAACAAATCTGACAGCTCTTCTTCCACGCGTCGCAGGTCGCGTGATTTCTCTTTCTTGGGTTTGGGTGAAACCAGCTGAAACTCGGCACCGAGTTTTTTCACCAGACGCTCGGCATCGCGCACCGACATCTGTTGTGCAGCAATTTGATGCGCCGCCGTGATTTGCGCTGCCTTGTCCAGGGCCAGCAGGGCACGCGCATGGCCCATGTCGAGATCGCCGGCCATAAGCAAGGTCTGCACCGGCTCGGCCAGGTTCAAGAGTCGCAGCAAATTAGAGGCTGCGCTGCGCGAGCGGCCCACCGCCTGCGCGGCCAACTCGTGCGTCAGGCCAAATTCCTTGACCAGCCGTTGCAAACCTTGCGCCTCTTCCAGAGGGTTCAAATCTTCGCGCTGAATGTTTTCGATCAGCGCCATTGCGGCAGCCGACTCGTCGGGGACATCGCGCACCAGCACAGGCACTTCGTCCAGGCCTGCCAGCCTCGATGCGCGGAAACGTCGCTCACCGGCAATGATCTCGTATTTACCGGCGTTCTCACCCTTGGCCAATTGCCGCACCAGGATAGGCTGCATGATGCCCTGGGCCTTGATGCTCTCGGCCAGCTCGTACAGCGCACCTTCGTCCATGCGGGTCCGCGGCTGGTAGACACCGGGCACCAGTTCGGACAAGGCCAGTGTGGCAGGCTGTCCTGAGACCGCGCCTGCCGCAGACACCGGCGTCTCTTCGGCCGTCGGCCCCAGCAGCGCTTCAAGTCCTCGGCCCAAGCCTTTGGGTTTTTTGGTGACCATGGGTGTCTTTCTTTTCAGTTCGTTGGAATGAATTCTTGCAGCCGCGACTGTAACAACTGCCAGCCCGCCGCCCAGGCAGGATCGGCATGCGAGGGGCCTTCAACGCTCAGGATTTGTGCGCCCCAATCCAGCACCGGCGCATTTTTTTCAGCACCGACCGACCAGGCAGGAAATGGCAATGGCGCGCGCACAAGGGGTTGCCAACTGGGCCAGCGCGCCCGCTCCTGTGCGGTCTCAAGTGCAGGCGCGGCCACCAGCCAGGCGCCTGCCACGCGCGCCGTCTGACGAGAGTGCGCAGCCCACGCCGCCACCAGGTGCGATGCCAGACCGTCGGCCACCAAGACCACTTGTTCGTGGCGCAACACGGCCTCTTCGAGTTGAATCATCCAGTCACCGCGCAAGGGGCGTTGCCAATCGTGCTGCACAACCTGCACCACACCGAGCAAGCGCGACCAGTGCGCCAGCCAGTGGTCGGGGGCACAGCCCAGGCGATCCGGCAATCCCAGAAACGACAAGGCCACGGTCTCAGCCTCGCATTGTGGGAATACGCTCCACCATCTCTTGCGCGAAGGCCACAAAAGCCTGACTGCCCTTGGCCGAAGGATCGAACACGACACCTGGCAAGCCATAACTGGGAGCCTCGGCCAGACGCACGTTGCGCGGAATGATGGTGTTGAACACCTTGTCGCCAAAATGCGCTTTCAACTGGTCGCTGACCTGTTGTTGCAAGGTGATGCGCGGATCGAACATCACCCGCAACAGGCCAATCACTTTCAAGTCCCGGTTCAGATTGGCATGCACCTGTTTGATGGTGTTCACCAGATCGGTCAGGCCCTCCAGTGCAAAGTACTCGCATTGCATCGGCACCACCACGCCATGAGCGCAGCACAAGCCATTCAGGGTCAGCATGGACAGGGACGGGGGACAATCTATAAGCACAAAGTCGTACTCGGCATCCACTGCGGCCAGGGCCTGCTTCAAACGTTTCTCGCGGCGTTCCAGCCCCACCAGCTCGACTTCGGCACCTGCCAGATCGCGGTTAGCCCCCAGCACATCGTAGGTTGCCTTGGCTTTTTGCGAGGGTGTGTCTCCCCATTGGCTACGCACGCGTGCTTCCGCCACGGAGGCCGACTCCAGCAAGACGTCGTACACACTCAATGCCAACTGGCGCTTGTCCACACCCGAGCCCATGGTGGCATTGCCCTGTGGGTCCAGGTCGATCATCAGAACGCGCTGCCCAACAGCCGCCAGGCCAGCCGCCAGGTTCACCGTGGTGGTGGTTTTTCCGACGCCGCCTTTTTGATTAGCAATGCAAAAAATATGGGCCATGCAAGTCTTTCGGTGTCGTTGTCAGTTCAATGGGTCAAAGCCAGCTTCAGGCCAAAAGCCATCAGCAGAGCGCCCGCCAGTTTGTGAAGCCCCTGGCGAATCCAGGGCATGGCCTGGAGGCGTCGGGCAAGTCGGTGTGCCAGGATCACCAGGATCAAGCCGTACAAGAAGGTGAGGGCGGCAATGGTGAGCGCCATGAACGCAAACGTCAACAGGCCCTGGTGGTGCACAGGATCAACGAACAAAGGGAAAAAAGCCATGTAGAAAACAATCGCCTTGGGATTGAGCAAGGTGATGAGCATGGACTGGCGGAAATACTGTCCCACTGGAATGTTCACCACAGGTGCAGCGCCCGGTGGCGCGCGAAACATGCGCCACCCCAGATAAGCCAGATAGGCAGCGCCCAGCCATTGAACCGCAGCGAACAGGGTCGGTGCCGCCAGCAACAGTGCCGCCACACCGGCCACGGCAAGCCACATCAGCACCTGGTCACCCGCCATGATGCCCAGGGTCGCAGCCAAGCCACCGCGGACGCCCCCTTTGGCGGTCGAAGTCAGCAGCGCCAGATTGCCTGGACCTGGAATCGCGAGAAAAACCACGATCGCCAGCACAAACGCAGCGTAATCAGAAACCCCGAGCATCTCACCCTTTCAGCGGCAGAGTCCAGAGTTTAACTGGCTTGCGATGCCAAGCGCATCCAGACAATGCAACGTTCAGCCGACAAACCCGGCACGGTCAGCGGTTCCACGTGAAACACTTGCACATCCTCGGGCAGCGCCGCCAACTCATCCTGCGGGTTCTTGCCTTTCATGGCCAGCCACACCCCCTGTGGCGCCAGCGCCTGGCGCGAACCGGCGACCAGATCCGGGAGAGAGGAAAAGGCACGGGCACTGATGACGTCGTACGGCCCAGCCAATGTTTCCACCCGGGCATGGACACCCTTCAGGTTGGACAAGCCAAGCGTAACCGCCACTTGCTGCACAAATGCCGCCTTCTTGGCCACCGTGTCCACGCAAGTCACCGCAAGCTCAGGGTGGGTGATCGCCAGAACCACGCCCGGCAAACCCGCCCCCGAGCCCACATCCAGCAACGTGGCGCGACCCGCCAGATGCCGACGAAGTGGCAACACCACCGCCAGACTGTCGAGCAGGTGGTGGGTGAGCATTTCCTGTGGATCGCGCAGCGCCGTCAGGTTGTAGACCTGATTCCATTTGGCAATCATGGCCTGGTAATCGAGCAACTGGGTCACCTGGGCATGGGTCAAAGACAAGCCCAGGGCCGACAAACCCTCACGCAAAGCGACTTCCAGAGAGGGACTCACGCGGCCACCACCTTGCTGTCTTCACCGGCAAAGCCCTTGAAGCGCCCACGCTTGAGATGGATCAGCAGCAAGGAAATGGCCGCCGGTGTGATGCCCGAAATCCGGGAGGCCTGGCCCAAGGTCTCAGGCCGATGCCGGCTGAGCTTTTGGCGAACCTCGATGCTCAGCGCAGCGATTTGCATGTAGTCCAGCTCTTCCGGCAAGCGCAAGTTCTCATAATGGGCGGCGCGCTCCACCTCGTCACGCTGACGCCCGATGTAACCGGCATACTTGGCCGCGATTTCCACCTGTTCGACCACGGTTTCACGTGAAACAGGATCCAGCGACTGCAAATCAGGACTGGCAAATCGCCCCTCCGCCAGGGACATCAGGTCGGCATGACGCACACCGGGGCGGCGCAACAGATCGCCCAGGTTGTACTCACGCTCAATCGCCTTGCCAAGAACACGCTCTGTTTCTTCGGCGGGCAAATTCCGTGGATTGATCCAGATGGATTTCAAGCGCTCGGTTTCACGTGAAACAGCATCCCGCTTACGGCAAAAGGCGTCCCAGCGCGCGTCGTCCACCAGGCCCATCTGGCGACCAACCTCGGTCAGGCGCATGTCGGCATTGTCTTCTCGCAATTGCAAACGGAACTCGGCACGGCTGGTGAACATCCGGTAAGGCTCGGTCACACCTTTGGTGATGAGGTCATCCACCAGAACGCCCAGGTATGCCTGGTCACGCGAGGGCACCCATGGGCCCTCGCCGCGACACTGCAACGCGGCATTGATGCCGGCGAACAGGCCTTGGGCCGCCGCCTCTTCATAACCGGTGGTGCCGTTGATTTGTCCAGCAAAGAACAGGCTGCGAATGGCGCGGGATTCGAAGTGGGAGGTCAGGCCACGCGGATCAAAGTAGTCGTACTCGATGGCATAGCCCGGGCGCAAAATGTGTGCATTCTCCAAACCCTTCATGGAACGGACCAGCGCATACTGAATGTCAAAAGGCAGGCTGGTGCTGATGCCGTTGGGGTACACCTCATGGGTGCTCAGACCTTCCGGCTCCAGAAAGATCTGATGACTGTCCTTGTCGGCAAACCGGTTGATCTTGTCTTCCACGCTGGGGCAGTAGCGCGGGCCAACGCCTTCGATCTTGCCAGTGAACATCGGGCTGCGGTCAAAGCCGGAGCGGATGATGTCGTGGGTCTGCGCATTGGTGTGCGTGATCCAGCACGGCACCTGCTGCGGGTGCATGCTGGCACGCCCCATAAAACTGAACACCGGCACCTCGCCGGGCAGGCCACCCGGCATGCCATCGCCCGGCTGCTCGGTGCATTTCGAGAAATCGATGGTGCGACCGTCCAATCGCGGTGGTGTCCCCGTTTTCAAGCGCCCTTGAGGCAACTTCAACTCCTTCAGGCGGGCGCTCAAGGACACCGCCGGTGGATCGCCGGCACGCCCCCCAGGATGGTTGTTCAATCCCACATGGATCTTGCCATCCAGAAAAGTTCCGGCCGTCAGCACCACGGCGCGCGCACGAAAACGAATACCCACCTGGGTCACCGCGCCGACCACCCGGTCCCCCTCGACCAGCAGGTCATCCACCGCCTGTTGAAACAGCCACAGTCGCGGCTGGTTTTCCAGGCGACGACGGATCGCCGCCTTGTAGAGCACCCGGTCCGCCTGCGCACGGGTCGCCCGCACAGCGGGTCCCTTGGAGCTGTTGAGCATCCGAAACTGAATGCCCGCCTCGTCGGTGGCCAGCGCCATGGCACCGCCCAGGGCATCGACCTCTTTCACCAAATGCCCTTTGCCAATGCCACCAATGGAAGGGTTGCAGCTCATCTGCCCCAGGGTCTCAATGTTGTGACTCAGCAGCAGCGTGTTGGCCCCCATGCGGGCCGACGCCAGCGCAGCTTCTGTGCCGGCGTGACCACCGCCGACCACGATGACGTCAAATTCTTGCGGATACCACATCACGCTTGTCCTTTCAATTCTTCCAGGAGGCACTCCGTGGGCACCCCTATTTCACGCGCCAGACGCGCCTGGCGTCGGTCTGCGGTGACAAACAAATCAGCACGGGCCACCCGAGCCGACGCCACTTGAATCGCATCCAGCCCTTGCACAGGCTCGCGCTCCAGAACCGCCAGCGCCTGACGCTCGACGCGCTCATCCAGCGGTACACGCGTCATGTCGGCAAAGTCTTGTGCCAACCGGACTTTGACACGTTGGTAATCCACCGCCGACAGCACCCCTTCATGGTGGCGTCGGGCCAAAGCCGCGGCCAGTTCCGCCTTGCAATGCGAGGTCACCAGCAATTCGGTGGCACGCGCGCACAAATCCTGCACCCGCTCATGCCCCGCCTCCTGGGCGTATCTGGGGGTCAACGCCGACGCATCGAACATCACCCGCATGGGGGCGACCGGCCCTGTCGCCGGGGTCATGCGCCCACCTCTCGCTCATGCAGGACCGCCTGCACCAACGAGGCCTGCGGGGGCAAGGCAACAGGCTCAAAAGGCTGCTTCCAGCTGGGCTGTCGGGCCGAGGGGGTTTCCTGCACAGGGACCAGATCGGCCACCGGCTTGCCGTGACGCAGGATGCGAACCGTCTCACCTTGCTGCACGCGATCGATCATGCTGGAAATATCTGCGCGCAACGCGCTCAATGGTAGAACTTGCATTTTGTACAAATTAAATATTTTGTACATTTTAGCTGCCCGGCTGCGCTGCCCTGGTGACAGATGGCGCATGCCCTTGCATGACACAATGAACTCACAACACAGGAGACCTGCATGCATATCCCTTCCTTGAAAGACGTTGTCAGCCCTGAAGAGTGGGCCCTGCGCTGCGACCTGGCGGCTTGCTATCGCCTGGTGGCGGCTTTCGGCTGGAGCGACCTGGTGTTCACCCACATCAGTGCACGGTTGCCAGAGTCCGTGTCGGGCCATGAGCATCAGTTCCTGATCAATCCTTATGGCCTGATGTTTGACGAAATCACCGCGTCCAGCCTGATCAAGGTCGACATGCAGTGCAACAAATTGCAAGACTCGCCATTTCCGGTGAACCCCGCCGGTTTCACGATCCACAGCGCCCTGCATGCAGCCCGTCCGGATGTGCAATGTGTATTGCACACGCACACCCGCGCAGGCGTGGCTGTGAGTGCGCTGAAATCTGGCGTGTTGCCGATCAGCCAACAGTCCACCTTTGTGGTGTCCTCACTGGCCTACCACGATTACGAAGGCGTGGCGTTGCGCCCTGATGAGATTCCGCGCCTGCAGGCCGACATGGGCGACAAGAACTTCCTGATGCTGCGCAACCACGGCTTGCTGACGGTGGGCGCCTCCATTCCGGCGGCCTTCCTCAACATGTACACCTTTGAGAACACCTGCCAGATTCAGGTCACCGCTCAGGCCTGCGGCGAGCTGATCGAAGTGAACCCGGAGATCATGCGCGACATGCCTCAGGTGATGCGCATCGCCACAGCGGGACAGGGCCCCGGCATTGCCTGGCCCGCATTGTTGCGCAAACTCGACAGGCTCGACCCCAACTACAAGACCTGAGCGCCGTGCTTCGCTAGCGCGGCGGCACAGCGGCCAAAGGTTGTTGCCGCAGCGCCAATACCGTGCCCAGCCACAGCACAGCGGCAGACACCAGCAGGCCACGGGCCAGGCCACCATTGCCATCGGCAATCCAGCCGACCCAGGTCGGCCCGACCATTTGCCCAACCGCGAACACCACGGTGAACACCGTGATGCCATGCGCCCATTCGGCCGGAGGGAGGTTGTGGCGCACCCAGGCAGTGGTTGAGGCCACCACCGACAGGAACACGCCACCGAACAACAGCCCCGACAACAACAAGGCCAGGGGTTGCGAGGTCAGGGCCGGAATGAGGGTTGCCAATCCCAGCAGTGCATTGAGCAATGCCAGGGCCTGGCCTTCACGACAGCGATCCAGCAAACCCGCCCAGATCCGTGACGAGGCGACCACCGCCAAACCGAGACAGGCGTAAAAACCGGTCAAGCCATGCGCACCCACCCCATGCTCTCGCAACATGGCAATGACAAACGTCATGTAACCGATATAACCAATCCCAAAACACGCGTAGCCGGCCAATGCCGGGGCATACCGTTGCCACGGCACGCTCGGGCCAGCGTGTGCGCTGGCCGCCACCACCGCCGGTGACTCGTGCAAGCGCCACACCGGCCGCCACAACACGGCGGTGGCCAGAGCACAGCACCAGGCCAACCACCACCAGGCAAGGGCCCAATGGCCGCCCCAGGACAACGCCTGTGGCACCAGCAGGGCCGAGACCACAATGCCCCAACCTGTGCCGCCGTAATACAGGCCCAGCAGCCAGCCGCTGCGCTCAGGGTGGCGTGCCGCCAACCGGGCCACCAGCACCCCCCCCGTGACAAACACCCAGGCACTGGCGACACCGGCCAGCAGACGCTGTATCAGCAAGGGCAGGGGATCGCGAAAAAACCCACTGGACGCCATGAACACGGTGGCCAGCACTGCGCCCCACAACATCAGCCGCGCCGGACCTGTGCGACGCAACAGCGCTGGTGCACAAAGCGCCCCCAGCAAGTACCCCACGGCATTGGCCGTGTTCATGGCACCGGCCAGGGTATAGCTCCAGGCCAGGTCTTCGCGCATGATGGGCAGCAAGAGCCCGTAAGCAAAACGCGTGATGCCCAGGGAAATCGCCGCGCCCAGCGACAGAATGGCCGCCAGCAGAACGGGATGCGGCGCTTTGTCAGCCATTCGCGCGCTCAAAGTGCAAAGACACTTTCAAGCCCTGATCGCGGTCAACGGGTGACAACTGCAAATCGGCCTTCATCAGCCGTGCGTAATCGGACACGATGGCCAGGCCCAGACCCGCGCCCTCTTTGAGCGCCTCTCCGGCCTGGCCTTGGGACCAGCGCTGGATCACGCGCTGTCGCTGGTCTGCCGAAATACCGGGCCCGTTGTCCTGAACGGCCAGGCAGACCGAGTTGCCCTGAACTGCAACGGACACCGTCACCTGCGGCGCCACACCTTGCGCTGGTCGTCCGTAACGCAAGGCGTTGTCCAGCAAATTGTTCAGCACCCCCTCCACCAGCGCGCGATGTGCACTCACCCATACCGTGGTCTCCAGACCTCGCGCGCCCAGGTCCACCCCCAAGGCATCGGCCCGCGGCATGAAACGCATCAAGGTGTCCTGCACCACCTCGTCCAGGGCGAGCGGCGCCAGCGGCAAAGAGTTTTGCGCCTCATCCGCCAAAGCCAACGCCAGCAACTGATCCACCAGGTGACTGGCGCGCTCCTCGCTTTGGGCAATGCCGGCCAACTGTTCGCGCCAGACCTGTGGATCCTTGTGCGATAAACCGTAATCGGCCTGTGCTCGAATGCCTGCCAACGGGGTTCGAAGCTCGTGCGCCACATTCCCGGAAAACTCGCGCTGCGCCCGAACCCCTTGCCCAATACGGGCGAGCAAATCATTCACAGCCTCTCTCAGACGCTGCAAATCACGGGTGCGAGTGCCCACTTGTATTGGATTCAAGTCACGTGCATCCCGCCGCAACAAGGCGCGTTCCAGATCGGCCAGCGGCTGCAAATCGGTTTGGATGGCGCGCCGCAAGGCCCGGGCCAGCCAGAGCAAAAGCAAGAGCTGAGGGACGATGGAGAATGTCAACAAGCGTTGCAGCAATTGCTCGCGACTGGTGGTGGTCTGGGCCATCACCACATAAAAATCGCCGGGCTGTTGTCGATGCACGGTGACACTGCGCAAGGCCTTGTTCTGGTATTGAAGGTCGGAAAAAACCGGCCCCCGGCCAATGGCCGACTTCGACGGCACCAGGCCGGGATGCCCTGCCAGCAGGGACCCGTCCTGACGAAACACCGCAAAAAACAAGGCCTCACTCTGATCAAACAAGACCGTGGTCAATTCGGTCGGTGACAGGCTGAACGCCAGCTGATCGCCATCCGCCGGGTTGGCCAATCGCACATGGCTGGCCACCAGATAGGCATCGTCCAGCAAGGCACGGTCATAGGCTTCCTGGGCAAAATACCAGGCAATGGCCACAACCAGGCCGGTGCCAAAAACCCAGGTCAGCGCCAGTGGCAGCAGAACATGGCGCAACAACCGGTTGCGCAAGGACGGTTGATTCGGACGGACACTCATTCGCGCTCCTCTTCCAGAACATAGCCGATGCCACGCAAGGTGCGGATCGTGGCGCGCGAGCCCGCCAGCTTTTTACGCAGCCGGGAAATGAACGCCTCCAGGGCGTTGTCCAGCAGCATGTCGTCGTAGCTTGACAGCTTTTCCGACAAGGCGCGCTTGCTGATGGTGCGCCCCGGCGGAGTCATCAACTCTGACAGCACCTCAAACTCGCGCGCAGGCAGGACCAGCTCCTCGCCCTGTAAATAAAACCGGCGATTCTGGCGTTGCAATGACAAATCGCCCACCGTGACCGTGTCCTGCGTGCCATGTGCCCGTCGCACCAGGGCCCGCAGGCGCGCCTCAACCTCGGCCAGATCAAACGGCTTGCCAAGGTAATCGTCGGCACCGGCGTCCAGTCCGGCAATGCGCTCATCTGTGCGGTTGCGTGCGGTCAGCACCAGGACCGGCGTTTTGTCACCCCGGGCACGAACTTCACGCAACAGGGTGAGGCCACTGCCTTCGCCTGCATGGGCATGGGCAGTGAGCGGCAAATTCAAATCCAGCAAAACCACATCAAACACCTGCACGCGCCAGAAATGTCGCGCCTCTTCCAGATGGGACGCCACATCCACGCGATGACCGGCATCTGTCAGGCTGCGCAAGGTGACCGCCTGCAACACAGGATCATCTTCAATCAGGAGGATGCGCATGGAGGACTCGGCTTGTCAGAAAGGGAAGGGGCCGACACACAGGTCAGGTTCAGGTCAGGCACCACCAGCGATAAACGCGGTATGAGCATACGACACTTGCCTGTGCAGCGCACGGGATTCGCTTTTCTCGGCCAGGTCCTGGGGGCCTGCCTGGTGCTGAGCGGGTCGGCCCTGGCGCAGCCACTTTCATTGCAGCAAACCCTGGAGGCCGCTTCCGCCAACTGGGAAGTGGCTTTGTCCAAACGCAATTTACAGGCGGCACAGGCGGATGTCATCGCAGCCAACCGCGCGCCCTTGCCGGTCCTGACCGCCAAAACGGCACAAATCGATCTGCAGCACGGTATTGGGTCCGGCGGGCTGTGGCGGGACAAGCGCGTCGACAAATCCATCGGCATGGATTGGACCTGGGAGCGCGGGGACAAACGCCAGTTGCGCACCCAAAGCAGTGAGAGCATGGTCACCGCCTCGCAACGCGACCTGCAAGACACACTGACCCAGCAACACCTGAATGCGCTGACGCTTTATTTTGACTGGATGGCCCAACAGGAGCGACTCCGCGCCACCCAAAGCATTGCCGACAGTGCCGCCGAATTGGCACGTTCTGCGGTACTGCGCGAGAAAGCAGGCGATCTGTCCGCGCAGGACACCGCGCGCATCCAGATCGAGGCGCATCGCGCGAACGCTGAAGTGCGCTCCGCACAACTGGGGCTGGAAACGGCAGCGCTGGCCCTGGCCCAGGTCACGCGCCTGCCAGGCAATCCCCTGAGCTGGCAAGCCGCCCAGAGCTGGCCGACCTTGCTGAGCCCCGAAACGGCCACGGGCCTGCCCAGCCAAATCGAGGCCTGGGTGGAGCAACGGCCGGCCGTCCTGGCCGCACAAGCCCGCGTCACGGCCGCACAAGCCAGCCTGTCGCTGGCGCAATCGCAAAAAAAATCCGACATCACCTGGGGCGGCTCGGCAGATCATTTTCCGGGCACCTCCAACCGTCTGCTGGAATTGCGCATGCAAGTGCCCTTGCAGTGGGGCTATGGTTATGAAGGCGAAATTGCCCGCGCAGAAGCCCTGTACCAGCAAGCCCAGGAATGGCTGGAAAAAACCCGGCTGGGCGCACGCACCGAATTGCTGACACTTTTGCAAGCCTGGCACAGTGCCACTGCACGCGCCAAAGGCTACGACCAGAACATCCTGCCACAGGCCGCGCGCGTGGCGGCACAGGCCGAGCTGGCCTACCACAAAGGCGCGCTGTCACTCACCGATTTGCTGGATGCGCGACGCACCCTCAAAGCCACCCAACTGGAAGCGCTCGATGCACGCAACGAACACGCGCGTACCTGGGGTGCTCTGCTGTTGCTGACACGCCCCATGAACGAAACCGCCCTGGTACTTTCGCAATGAAATCTTCTTTTCTGTCCTCCGCCTTGTGGATGGCCGGTGTGCTCGCCCTGAGTGCCTGCCACGAAGCGCCACCCCACCTGGTGGCCACGCCGCAGCCCATCGTTCAAAACAATCAGCTTCGGTTTCCCTCGGAACATCCTCAGCTGGCCCTGCTGGGCACCTCGAAAGCGGTTCCCGCCAAAAATCTGGTGGTGGACCTGCCAGCGCGCCTGGTCTGGAACGAAGAGAGAACGCAGCGCATTTTTGCAGCCTTCGCGGGTCGTGTCACCACCATCCACGCCGATGTCGGACGACCGGTGCCCACGGGCGCCGTGCTGGCACAACTGGCCTCGCCAGAGTTTGGCGCAGCCCAGGCCGATGCGGCACGCGCACAGGCCGATCAACTCTGGATGCAAAAAAACCTGACGCGGCAAACCGAGCTCTTTGAGGCCGGCATCGTCGCGCGCAAAGACCTGGAGCAGGCGCAGGCCGATGCGGCACGCGCACAGGCCGAGTCAGAGCGCGCACAGGGTCGTGTGCGACTGTACGGTGGCGATGCCGCAGTGAACCAGCAACTGGCCATCCGCGCCGGCATTCCTGGCGTGGTGGTCGAGCGCAACCTCAACCCGGCACAAGAGGTTCGACCAGACGCATCCGGACCGGGAACACCGGCCCTGTTTGTCATCACCGACCCCAGTGTGCTGTGGGCGCAGATTGATGCACGCGAAGTCGATCTGCCCAGCGTCCAGCCCGGCACACAGGTGTCCTTGAGCATCCCGTCCTTGCCCGGCCAGACGTTTGAGGCAACCATCACCGCCGTGGCCGACTTCATCGACCCGATGACACGGACCATCAAGCTGCGCGCCTCGGTCAATAACAGCCATCGTTTGCTCAAGAGCGAAATGCTGGCCACGGCGCGCTTTGAGCGCAAGCTGCTCGCCGGCGTCATGGTGCCGGCCACCGCCGTTTTCCTGCGCGGGACACAGCACCATGTGTTTGTGAAATTGCAAGGCGGAATCTTCGAGTCCCGTGAAGTGAAGGTCTGGCATGAAGGGCCGAAAGAAGTGCTGATCGGCGAAGGCCTGAAAGAAGGCGAAGACGTTGTCAGCGAAAACGGTTTGTTGCTGGCACGCGAGTTGCGCAACGCCCAGGAAGAGGCGCACCAAAAGCCGCTGGCCGTCCCGCAGGTCAAGCCATGAAGCGACTGATTCATTACGCGCTGAGTCAGCCCCTGTTCATCGTCCTGGGGACCTTGCTGTTTGTGCTCGCAGGTGTCACCGCCTTCAAGAACCTGTCGGTCGAGGCCTTCCCCGACGTCACCGATACCCAGGTCACCATCATTGCGCTGTACCCGGGCCGGGCCGCCGAAGAGGTTGAAAAGCAGGTGACCCTGCCGCTGGAGACCGCGCTCTCGGGTCTGCCCAATTCGATTCGCGTGTTCTCTCACACCCAGTTCGGCCTGTCGTACACCGTCGTCACCTATGACGACCGTGCCGACGTGAATCTGGCGCGCCAGCAGGTCAACGAGCGACTCAACAGCGTCGATCTGCCCAACGGTGCGCAGGTCAACATCGCTCCCAACGCCACGCCTGTGGGCGAAATCATGCGCTACCGCGTGCGCGGTGACGGCATATCCTCCACCGACTTGCGCACACTGCAGGACTGGGTCATCGAACGTTCGCTGCGCCAGGTGCCTGGCGTGGCCGATGTGGTGGCCATGGGGGGGTTCATCAAGCAATACGAAGTCCAGCCCGACCTGGACAAGTTGCGGGCGTACAAGCTGACCTTTCAGAATTTGCTGGATGCACTGGGTCGTGGCAACTCCAATGCCGGCGGAAGCTATGTGGCACAGGGTGCGCAGCAGTTTGCGATTCGCGGCATCGGTTTGCTGCGCTCGGCGGACGATATTGGCCAGATCGTGCTGGGCTCGCGCAATGGCACACCCATTCTGATGCGCGATGTGGCGCAGGTGAAGCTGGGTGCCGTCCCACGCCTGGGCATCACGGGGCAGGACAGCGACGACGATGCGGTGATCGGCATCATCATCATGCGCAAAGGCGAAAACCCCAGCATGGTGCTCAAGGCCGTGAAAGAACGCCTGGAGCAACTCAACACCCGCGGCTTGCCCCCAGGCGTGCAAATCGTGCCGTTCTACGACCGCACCTGGTTGATGGGCAAAACCCTGTCCACGGTGTTCAGCAATCTGGTCGAAGGCGCTTTGCTGGTGTCCCTGGTGCTGTATCTGTTCCTGTCCAATCTGCGTGCGAGTCTGACCGTGGTGGTGGTGATCCCGCTGTCCTTGCTGGCCACTTTCCTGGGTCTGAAAATCATGGGCGTGCCCGCCAATCTGTTGAGCCTGGGCGCGATGGACTTCGGCATCATCGTCGACGGTGCCGTGATCGTGATTGAAAACATCATGCACCGTCTGGCCGAGCGTGGCGAAGGCATGAACGAGAAAGAGCGGCGTGCGGTCATCACCAACGCCGCCAACGAAGTGGGACGGCCCACACTGTTCTCCATGCTGATCATCATTGCCGCGCACATTCCCATCTTTGCGTTGCAGCGCCATGAAGGCCGGATCTTTCAGCCCATGGCCTTGTCGGTCACCATGGCCCTGGTGGGCTCGCTCATTTTCTCGCTCACGCTGGTGCCACTGCTGGCCTACTGGATCCTGCGCCGCAAATTGCCGCACGACGACAACCGCCTGGTCGCCTCGGCCAAACGACTCTACCGTCCGGTGCTGGAATGGTCGCTGGCCCATCGCCGCAAGGTGATCTTGATTGCCGTCACCGCGTTTGCGCTGGCCATGGGCGCAGCCGCACGGCTGGGCTCGGAGTTTTTGCCCGAACTCAATGAGGGGACCTTCTGGGTCAACTGGGATTTGCCCGCCAGCGTCTCGCAGGAAGAAGCCGTGCAGGTGCTGCGCCTGGCCCGCCGCGCCCTGCAATCCATCCCGGAAGTGCGTACCGTGGTCTCCAAAGCCGGCCAGCCGGAAGACGGTACCGACCCCAAAACACTGAGCATGGCCGAAGTCTTCGTGGATGTGAAACCGCATGAAGAATGGCGCAAGGGATTGACGCGGGACCAGTTGATTGAAGAGATGGATGCCCGCCTGTCGGTCATCCCGGGCGTCGATCCCGCCTTCTCGCAACCGATCCGGGACAACGTGCTCGAATCCATCTCCCAGATCAAGGGACAGATCGTTGTCAAAGTGGCTGGCGATGATTTGCAGGCGCTACGCCAAACCGTGGAAGCAATGCAGCGTGAGTTCAAGCAGGTCCCTGGCATCCAGCGCGCTGAAGTGGATCGCCTGGGTGAATTGCCACAGCTGGTGATCGACATTGACCGCGAAAGGGCTGCGCGTTTTGGCCTCAACGTCAGTGACGTTCAGGACGTGATCGAGGCCGCGCTGGCCGGCAAGGCCGCCACCCAGATCTGGGAAGGCGAGCGCAAGTTTGCTGCGGCGGTTCGGCTGCCGCAAGAGCGACGATCGATCGAGCAATTGGCACGCACGCCCATTGCCATTCCCGATGGCGGCTACACCACACTGGGTGCCGTGAGCAACATCCGTCAGGCCAGCGGTGCCATGAACATTGCGCGCGAGTCGGGCCGCCGCACCATGGCCATTGGCGTCTTCATCAAAGGCCGTGACATGGGCTCGGTGGTGGCAGACATGAAGCGGCGCGTCAGCCAAAACGTCCCCATTCCTGACACCTACACCGTCAACTGGTCTGGTGAATTTGAAAACCAGGAGCGCGCCATGCAGCGCCTGTCGGTGGTGGTGCCGATCTCTCTGCTGCTGATTTTTGTGCTTCTGTTTGACGCATTCAAATCTGTCAAGACCGCCGTGCTCATCCTCATCAATGTGCCGCTGGCCTTGATTGGTGGCTTCGTCGCCTTGTGGCTGTTCAGCATTCCCCTGTCTGTGTCGGCTGCGATCGGTTTCATTGCGCTCTCGGGGCAAGCTGTGCTCAATGGCGTGGTGATGCTGTCCGTCTTTCAGCAGTTGCGCAGCGCTGGCCTGAGCGTGGCAGATGCGGTGCGGGAAGGCTCGCTGCAACGCCTGCGCACCGTGCTCATGACCGCCATGCTGGCCGCCTTGGGTTTGCTGCCCATGGCGCTCAGCCAGGACATCGGTTCGGAAACACAACGCCCGCTGGCCATCGTGGTCATTGGCGGCCTGGTGACCGCCACCTTGCTCACGCTGGTGGTGTTGCCGGTGTTGTACGTGGCTTGGTTTTCGCCAAAAAACCCAGACCCTTCGGCGCAGAAAGCGACCGCCTGATCAGGGCTTCCAGCGCTTGAGCCACAAGGCATTCGCCATGACGCTGACCGAGCTCAGCGCCATGGCCGCACCGGCCATCACCGGACTCAGGTAACCCAGGGCGGCCAAAGGAATGCCTGCCGCGTTGTAGGCAAACGCCCAGAAAAGATTCTGGCGAATCTTGGCCACCGTGCGCTCCGAAATTGCCAGGGCGGCAAACACCAGCGCCACATCCCCGCGCATCAAGGTGATGCCCGCCGCATTCATGGCCACATCCGTGCCACCGCCTTGCAAGCCGGCCATGGCCATGCCCACATCCGCCGCCGCCAAAGCGGGTGCGTCATTGATACCGTCCCCGACAAAAGCCACCGCAGGCCGAGCCGTGTGCCTGGCCTGTTCCTGCAAGCGTTGAATCCAGGCCACCTTTCCGCCCGGCAACACCTCGGCATGCACCTCATCGGGTCGCAAGCCGAGCCGTTGCGCCATGTGCTGCGCCGCACCGGCGTTATCCCCGGAAATCAGCACCAGGCGCAAGCCATGGTCTCGCAAACGCTGCAAAGCCTTCGCCACGCCGGGCTTGGGCTCATCACCAAACGCCAGCAAGGCGCGCGGCACCCAGCGCGAACCATCACGTTCAGCCAGGCACGACACCGTGGCCCCTTGCGATTGCCAGACCTCGGCCTGATGCTGCCAGGACTCGGCCGGCACCCCCAGGGTCTGCATCCAGCGCAAACTGCCCAGCAGCACATCCTGCTGGCCCACCTTGCCTTGCAAGCCATACCCGCTTTCAACCACGACATCTTGCGGGGTCAGGACAGACAGGCCCGCTTGCGCTGCCGCTTCCTTCACGGCGATGGCCAAAGGATGCTCACTGCCACCTTGCAGTGCCGCCGCCACAGCCAGCCAGCGGTCCGAGGCCGAGGGGTCGTCATCTCCCAGGGATTGCAGGGACAACAAACGCGGGTGGCCCACGGTGAGCGTGCCGGTCTTGTCAAAGGCCACGGTGCCCACCTGGTGGGCACGCTCCAGCGCCTGAGCATCCTTGATCAGAATGCCGTGCCTGGCGGCGACCCCGGTGCCCGCCATGATGGCTGCGGGCGTGGCCAGACCCAGCGCACAGGGGCAAGCAATCACCAGCACGGCCACGGCATGGATCAGGGCAGGCTCTAAGCCGTGGCCGGTCAACGCCCAGCCCAGCCCCGTCACGAGTGACAACAGCAACACCACGGGCACAAACACCGCCGACACCCGATCGACCAGGCGCTGAATGGGCGCCTTGGCCGCCTGAGCGTCTTCTACCAGGCGAATGATTTGCGAGAGCATGGAGGCTGCGCCCGTCGCGCTCACGGCAAACACCAGGCGGCCCTCGCCATTGAGGGTGCCACCACGCACGGTGTCACCCACCGCCTTCAACACCGGCAAAGGCTCGCCAGTGAGCATGGACTCATCCACTTGCGAACGCCCTTCGAGCACGCGACCGTCGGCAGGCAGACGCGCACCGGGCAGCACCACCACGTGATCACCCACCAGAAGTTCTGCGACAGGAATGTCTTGTTCGCCCTCTGGCGAGAGGATGCGGGCCGTCAAGGGCCGCAGCGCCTGCAGGCTTCGGATGGCCTGGGTGGTTTGCCGCTTGGCGCGTCCTTCCAGCCATTTGCCCAGCATCACCAGCGTGATCACCACCGCCGAGCCTTCAAAATACAACATGGGCATGCGATCGGCAGGCGTCTGCCACCACAGCCACACCGACAAAGCCCAGCCCGCCGTGGTGCCCAGCGACACCAGCAAATCCATGTTCCCCGATCCTTGTCTGAGCGCGTGCCACGCCGCCTTGTAAAAGCGTGCGCCCAGAATGAATTGAACCGGCGTGGCCAGCAAGAACTGCCAAAGCGCGGGCAACATCCAATGGTGTCCGAGCAGATCGCCCACCATGGGCACCACCAGGGGCGCACTCAACAGCAAACCCCAGGCCACCGGGGCAAAGCCTTGCCAGGGATGCGCCTGCAGCGCCTCCTGCTGTGCCCGGTTCAGTGGCTCGTAGCCTGCGTCGCGTATGGCACGGCGCAACAGTGCCTCACGCGTGTCGGCGTCTGCGCTGGCATCGGGCAACCAGGTGACCCGCGCCGACTCCGATGCCAGATTGATACTGGCCTGGGCCACGCCAGGAACGCGTTGCAAGGCCCGCTCGACGCGCGTGACACAGGCCGAGCAGGTCATGCCCCCAATGCCCAGGTCGGAAATCGTGTCGGGTGCGTGCGTGGAAGAATTCATTCCTCTAGGTTAAACCTTCTTATGATGGCAAGCTCAAGATATTTTCAGGAGCCCCTGGCATGGAACACCTCTTTCAAGTTCAAGGCATGACCTGCGGTCATTGCGAGATGGCGGTCAAGCGCGCCATTTTGAAGCTCGACGCACAGGCCAAAGTCAGCATCGATCGGCAACAAAACAAGGTTCAGGTCGACAGCGCGCAGTCGCATGACAAGCTGGCCCAGGCCATTGCCGATGAAGGCTACACCGTGGTTGGCTGAAAGTGCTTGCCATGACCGCCACATCCCTGCGCTCCCTGGAACGTCTGGTCACAGGCCAGGCCACACAAGACGGCGCAGGTGTGCGCCTGACACGGGTACTCACCCATGATTTGCAACAGCGGCTGGACCCGTTTCTGATGCTCGATGCGTTCGGCAGCGACGATCCCGACGAATACATTGCAGGTTTTCCCGATCACCCGCATCGCGGCTTTGAAACCATCACTTACATGATCGCCGGTCGCATGCGCCACCGCGACAGCCATGGCCATGAGGGCCTGCTCGAAAACGGCGGTGTGCAATGGATGACCGCTGGGCGTGGCTTGACACACAGCGAAATGCCCGAGCAGGAAGAAGGCTTGATGGAGGGTTTTCAGCTGTGGCTGAACCTGCCCTCACACCTCAAGCTGTGTGAGCCGGGCTATCAGGATTTTCAGTCCGCGCAGATCCCGCAACTGACCGTGGAAGGCGTGACTGTGCGTGTGATTGCCGGATCGTGTGGCAGCGTCACCGGTCCCATCGTGCGTCAGGAAACGCGCCCCTTGTTTCTGGACCTGCACTTTCCAGCGGAAGGACCCGCAGCGTTTGGCCAGGACCTGGCGTTGAACGACAACGCCTTTGTGTATGTGTACCGCGGCCAGGTGGACATCCTCAGTGCGCAAGGCGCACAAACCATCGGCACACAACGCATGGGCATTTTGCGCAACGATGGCGAACGGCTGCAATTGCGTGGCCAGGCCGGGACACGCGCCCTTGTGCTGGCAGGACGCCCCTTGCGTGAACCGATTGCGCAATATGGTCCCTTTGTGATGAACACGCGCCAGGAACTGATGCAGGCGGTGGAAGATTTTCGTGCGGGGCGAATGGCTTAGGAGGTCGGTAAAGACTCGCCAAATTCGGGGGGGCGGAAATCTCGATAGGGCTGGTGCAATTCTGGGCTCAGTGATCACACGCTGGACTGTGGCTGATTGCTGATACGTGGCTGGAATGCAGCGTGAGCAGCCTGTCGGTCGATGGTCACCAGGGACGGAAACCGGCCAGGAGCGGACTCACCTTCAATATTTTGAATGTCGCCTATCTGTTGCCCTGAGCATGGGAAGTGCCAGTTTATTTGTGTTTCTCAACTCACAACCGTCAAAATCGTTTGACCATTTGCGACCAGTTTTTCCTCACCATCTTTGACCGCAAACAGGTCACATGCTGTGAACACTTGAGTCTTTCCTGGCTTCACGACTCTTGCTCTTGCGATGAAGATTTCCCCGACGGCAGGTCGCAAGCAGTTGACTGAAAAGTTTGATGCCAACACCTTTGGGCCAGCCACCGTTGCCGCTGCAAAGCCACACGCCGTGTCAATGAGTCCACCGATCAATGCGGCATGCAAGAAACCCGAATATTGGCCCAATTCGTCTTTCCATCTGAGCATCAAGTCAACTTGCCCTACGTCAGCCCGCACGACCTCCAAGCCTGCCCACTGGTTGAACTTGGCAGAAGCGTTGATTTCTTGCAGCAGCGAAAGATGGTCCATTGATGGCTCCTGCACCGATGCCACAAATGGCAAGCTGTGCTTGATGATTGACTTTTAAGACGACTGGTCATATTATCCGATCCATGCCTAAGCCTAACGTACGTGAACAACTGATGGAAGCTGGCCTGCGGACCCTGCACTCGCAAGGGTTCAATGGTTCAGCGGTACAAGACATCACCCAAGCTGCCGGAGTGCCCAAAGGGTCGTTCTACAACCACTTTGAAAGCAAAGAGGCCTTGGCGTTGGCAGCATTGGAACTGTTCTGGGTCAATGGAACCGCTCGCCGCGCATTGCTGGCCGATACCTCCATCGATCCTGTTGAGCGTCTGCGTCTTCATTTTCAAAAACTCTCGAAAGCCTTGGCCACGATCAATTACGAGCGTGGTTGCATGATCGGCAACTTCAGCTCCGAGTTGTCCAGCAAACCGGAGTTCCGTGCCCGTCTAGCCAAAATATATGCCGACTGGAGCCTCGCGCTAGAACATTGCATCGAGGATGTGAAGTCTGCTGGCAAGCTCAAGGTACAGGTTCCCCCAAAGGCCCTCGCTGCATTCCTGGTCAATGCGTGGGAGGGCTCGGTCCTGCGTTCCAAAGTGGAACTGAACGGGGCGGCATTTGATGACTTTGAGCAAGTCGTCTTTGCGGGATTTTTCGCATGAGGGGCTGATGCCTCTTATTTTTTAAACAATTTCAAGACGACTGGTCATCTTATGAAGCTCAATTCACCATTTCAGTTGGGTTCGATTGCACTATCCCACCGCATCGTGATGCCTCCACTAACTCGCATGCGTGCTGGTGCAGGGGATGGCGTACCGTCTCCATTTGCTGCGACCTACTACGGCCAACGTGCGACTCCTGGAGGTTTGCTCATCGCCGAGGCGTCACAAATTTCCCGCCAAGGCCAGGGCTACCCACAAACGCCTGGCATCTATACCGAACAACAAGTCGAGGGTTGGAGCAAGGTGGTCGAAGCTGTCAAAGCAAAGGGTGCCCACTTTGTCTTGCAACTCTGGCACGTAGGACGGGTATCGCATTCTTCATTGCAAGATGGTGGAACCCTGCCGGTAGCGCCTTCGGCAATTGCCCCGAAAGGCAACGCATTCACGAGCACGTTTGCTCGGGTTCCCCATGAAGTTCCGCATGCCTTGGATCAGGGCGAAATCAAAGACATCGTGTCCGCATACCAGCGGGCTGCCGAGAACGCCAAGAAGGCTGGATTTGACGGTGTTGAAATCCACGCCGCCAATGGCTACTTGCTGCAACAGTTCCTCGAAGACAAGTCCAACCAGCGACAGGACGGTTATGGCGGCTCCATTGAGAACAGAGCACGGTTGCTATTTGAGGTGCTGGATGCGGTGGCAAAGGTTTGGCCTATCGACCGCATCGGTGTGCGGTTGTCACCGTACAGCGATGTGGGAGATATGGCTGACAGTGATCCGGGGGCGCTTTACACCTACGTGATCACGAAGCTGACACAGAAGGGCATTGGCTATTTGCACCTCATCGAGCCGCAAGTGCGTGCAGGTTTGGTAGCCGAAATGAACATGAGTGCACCCGAATCGGTGTGTAAATTGTTCCGCCCCTTTTTTGCGGGACCGCTGATCGCATCAGGTGGCTTTACAGCTCAAAGCGCCGAAACAGCACTGAATGCAGGATATGCAGACTTGGTGGCCTTTGGCCGCATGTTCATCGCCAACCCTGACCTGCCCAAGCGGTTGGTTGCTGGTGCACCTCTCAACGAACCCAACCCCAAAACTTTCTACGGAGGAGGTGAGGCCGGTTATACGGACTACCCGCATCTCAACATGGAAGTGACCTGACAAGCGGCGAGTTAATTTCATTGAACCCAAAAAGAGGAAACACAGCATGACTGAACACATCAAGATCACCCAGCAAGATGGCGTGCTCGAAATCATCTTTGCCCGTCCCGATAAAAAGAACGCTTTGACCAACGACATGTACCACGCTGCGCGTGAAGCGTTGGAAATGGCCCAGCTGGATAAAACCATACGGGTGGTTCTGATTGGTGCGGAGGGCAACGCCTTCACGGCAGGCAACGACCTGGGGGATTTTGCGAATGTGTCCTCCGGGAAAGCTGGTGAGCCGCAAGCAGGCCCCTTCATTCAGGCCCTAGGGCGAGCTGAAAAGCCCATTGTTGCTGCAGTGCCTGGCATCGCAGTCGGCGTAGGTACCACCATGCTGCTGCACTGCGATCTGGTGTATGTCGCAGATACCGCCAAGCTCTCGGCACCCTTTGTCAATTTGGCGCTTGTGCCAGAAGCTGCATCAAGCATGCTCATGCCTGCCCGCATTGGCTATGTCCGATCTTTTGCAGCATTCGCACTGGGTGAAAGCATCAGTGGACCAGAGGCGGTAGCACTGGGATTGGCTAACAAGGCCTTGCCGGTGGAGGAAGTTTTGCCTGCCGCGCGCAGTGCAGCGCAAACCCTGGCAAAGAAACCCGCGGGTTCACTTGTGGCGACCAAAAAGCTGATGCGCGATGCTGAAACCATCCTGGCATGCATGAAGCAAGAGAGCGTGATCTTCGGCGAGCAACTCAAAAGTGACGAGGCTCGCGAGGCTTTCAGCGCTTTTGCTGAACGTCGTCAGCCTGATTTCTCCAAGTTCTCATCCTGATCGGAGATGGCCATGAGCCGCAGCCATTCAGATATGACTCCTTTTTCGGCGTTGACTGCCGCCATGCAGCATGACGGTGGGCGTCACATGATTAACTTGCCTGACGACTGGTTGCAGGGACGAACCGCATACGGGGGTCTGTCGGCGGCCATGTGCCTGGAGGCAACCCATCGTAGCCAGGAGAACTTGCCGCCTCTGCGGTCCGCACAGTTTTGCTTCATCGGTCCTGCAACAGGGACATTGAGCATTTCATCCGATGTTCTTCGGAGAGGAAAATCCACCGTCATCGTGGGTTCAGACTTGACGGGTGACAGTGGCTTGGCTGTCAGATCAACTTTCTGCTTCGGTACGAGCCGCTCGTCTTCACATGACCATCAAGCGCTTGTCATGCCAAAAGCGGCAGGGCCGGACGATTGTCCTGACTACTACATCTGGCCTGATCGTCCCAACTTCATGAGCCATTTTGATGGCCGACTCGCAGCGGGCGCAAGGCCCAGAACGACCGGTGAAAAACCGGAAATGATAGTTTGGTTACGTCACAAAGATGCGGGCGATGAGACCGATCTGGTGCGCTTGCTTGCGCTTGCAGATGCTCTGCCACCGGCCTCATTGGTTCTATCGAAAGAATTTATTCCCATCAGTACCATGACATGGACTATCGACATTCTGGAAGACAAGCCCTTCACCTCAACAGGATGGTGGTTGATTCAAACGACGGCCAATACGTCACGGGAGGGTTATTCCGCGCAGAGCACGGTGATATGGAGTCCTGACGGAAAACCAGTTCTGACTGCAAGTCAGAACGTGGCCATTTTTGGTTGAATCGATGGCCAATCTCAAGAAGATATTTGCGGTTGCATGCGTCGGTACGGCCATCCCGAACTTGGACCTGTTCAGCATCAACATTGCACTGCCCAAGATCGCCGCCGAGTTCAAGGACGTACCGCTAGAGGATTTGTCGTGGGTCCTCAACGGTTACGCAATCGCCTATGCTGCCTTGCTGGTGTTCTTCGGGCGTTTGGCCGAAGGCTATCGACGTGACCGCAGTTTCATTCTTGGGGTCGCGATTTTCACTTTGGCAGCAGCGGCAAGTGCCACCGCCAGTAATGTCTGGGAATTGGTTGGCTATCGGGTCATTGCTGCGGCAGGTGCTGCGTTGATGACGCCCACCTCGATTGGCTTGATCTTGGCGACCTTTCCGCCAGAGGGTCGAGGTGCAGCTGTTCGCAACTGGGCCGGGATTGGTGGCTTGGCCGCAGCACTCGGTCCCGTGCTCGGCGGGGCCTTGGTGTCCATTGATTGGCGCTGGGTTTTCGTGGCCAACGCAACTCTGGGTGCCACTTCCATCCTGATCGGATGGCGGCATCTTCCGCATGTGCCTGGACATCAGGTGAAGCGCCCCAGTATGTTGGCCGCGTTCTTGGTGACGGCGGGCATTGCTTCATTGATCTTTGCCATCGTCAAAATCAATGCCTGGGGTTGGCGGTCATCGCAGGTCATGACCAGTCTGGCGATTTCGTTGCTCTTGCTGGCAGGGTTCCTTTTTCACTCAAAGCGCTCTAGCAACCCCTTGGTGGACCCGGCACTTTTCCGCATTCGACCTTACCTGGGCGCAGCCCTGGCCATGATTCCGTACTCGGTGAGTTTCGGTGCCATGCTGTTTTCGGTTGCCGTCTGGGGACAGTCAGCGTGGGGTTGGAGTGCACTGCAGGCTGGCATGGCCATCATCCCTGGCCCTTTGATGGTGCCGTTGACCTCCACTTTCCTAACGGGGAGATTGATCGAACGCGGAGGAGCCATCTATCCCGTCACCTTAGGTACTGCACTCATCATGTTGGGCTTTGGCATCTGGGCCACATGGATTGGCACCGAACCCAATACCGCATTAATCGTGATGGGCATGTTTTGTAATGGCATGGGTGTTGGACTGATCTTCCCCGCGTTGATGGGTACGGCAACCCAGGCTTTGCCGCCAGATGCCTTTGCAACAGGTTCAGGGGCCATCAACATGCTGCGACAAGCCTCGATTGCCATCGGTGTCGCTTTGTTCGTGGCCATTGTGGGTTCTCCGGTTTCTCTACAAGCTCGGCTTGAGGCTTTCCAATTTGGCTGGTGGTTCTTGGCTGCGGTGACTACATTGACCTTGGTTCCTGCGTTCAAGTTTCTGAACACAAGTAAGTCATGAAGACTGTCTTTTATGGATGGCGGATCGTTGCCGCCTGCATGCTGCTGGTCACGGTGAGTTGGTCGCTTGGCATCTTCGGGATGGGCGTCTATATCTACGGATTGACCAAATTCCAGGGCTTTTCAATCACGACTGTTTCCGCTGGCGTCACGGCTGCCTATGTGCTGGGTGCCTTGCTCTCTGTCAGCGTCGGAAAAACCATCGCAAGCAAAGGACCACGTTGGGTGGTGGCGTTTGGTTCCCTGGCAATGGCAACAGGAGTGTCACTGATGCCGTTTTGCACCCAGAAATGGCATGTGATCGCCAGCTTCCTGGTCTTGGGGCTTGGTATGGCCTGTCTTTCCACGAACACTGTTGGCAGCACTTTGGCTCCGTGGTTTGAACGGTTTCAAGGCAGAGCCATGTCCTCCTCCATGCTGGGAGCCAGTGTTGGCGGCATGATCAGTACGCCCTTGCTGATGAGAGGCATCAAAACCTTAGGATTTCAAACCACCGCCCTACTCGCCGCGATAACAACAGTAGCTTTGGTTTTACCTTTGGCGCTCTTTGTCTTGAAGAAGAGGCCGGAGGAGATGGGCTTGCACCCGGATGGCATCGAGCGCCAAACGAATGAAAAGGCCCCCTTAATCGTTCAATGGAGCCTTAAACAGGCGGCGGCAACACTGCAATTTAGAACGGTTGTGGTCGCATTTGGCATTGGCTTATTGGTGCAGGTAGGGTTTCTGAGCCACCATGTTCCCATTGCCATTCCCGTCTTGGGCGTGGATGGGGCCTCAGCAGTGGTTTTTGCCGCAGGCGTTGCTTCGTTGATTGGTCGTCTGTTGTTAGCGCGGTATGCCGATCACTTGGATATCCGAACGGTTGGCACCTGTGTCCTGCTGATTGCTGCAGGCTCCCTGCTTGGCATGGCCTTATTGCCGATGAATTGGGCATTTGTTCTGTTCAGCATCGCCTACGGGTTAACCTGTGGAAATGTCACAACCCTCTCTCCAATCATCGTGCGACGAGAGTTCGGCGCAGCATCATTTGGCATGGTCTACGGATTTGTTGCTGCATTCATCCAACTGACGATGGCGTTTGGCCCCACCCTCTATGGCGTCATTCGGGACATGTTCGGTAGTTATGTCCCGGTACTCCTGATGTGTGCTGCGCTGAACTTAGTGGCGGCTTCCTCGGCATATTTAGGAGGTCGCCGCCAGCTGACTCCTCAATCTTGAGATTCAGTTTTTTCAAAGCGGTCATTGACAGGGCATAAGTCATCGGCTGCTTTGGGTCGAGTACAGCCGGTCAGACGACATCAACGATTGACCGCTCCCAGCCTTGAGCAGACATCAATTGAGACTGCACCCATTGTTCCTTTACGCAGAAAAGAAAAAGCCCGCTGCAATTTCCAGCGGGCTTTCCAGCAACTCTTTGCAGTGGTGAACAACCTCTTCAAACGTCCAGATTCGCTGCCCGCAACGCATTGGTTTCAATGAAGTCGCGGCGTGGTTCGACTTCGTCACCCATCAGCATGGTGAAAACGCGATCGGCCTCGATCGCATCGTCAATCTGCACACGCAGCAAGCGCCGAACATTGGGGTCCATGGTGGTTTCCCAGAGTTGTTCGGGGTTCATTTCGCCCAGACCCTTGTAGCGCTGACGGGCTGTGGCGTGCTCTGCCTGGCCGATGAGCCAGCGCATGGCCTGACGGAAATCCTGAACCTTTTCTTCCTTGAGCTTGTCGCCTTCGCCACGCTTGACCTTCGCGCCTTCGCCCAGCAGACCACGGAACGTCTGTGCGGCTTCGGCCAGGGCGGCGTAGTCTGCACCGTGCACAAAGTCTTGCGTGATGATGCTGCTCTTGATGTTGCCATGGTGGCGACGGCTGATGCGCAGAATCGGCTTGTCGGTACGAACATCAAATTCGCCCGCCACTTCCGAGCCACTGCCCAGTTCACGCAGCTTGGCCTGCAATGCCACGGCTGAGGCTTCTGCATCGCTCACGCTGTCCAGGTTGACGGCCACGCCATCGGCCATGGCACGCAAAGCCTCCGCATCCATGAACCCGCTCAATCGCCCGATGACGGCTTCTGCCAGCTGGTGCTTGCGCGCCAACTCGGCCAGTGTTTCGCCGCTCAGATTTTGGGATGCTGTGCCACCGGTTTCAATGCTGGCCTCTTTCAAGGCAATGCGCAGCAAGAAGGCATCGAGTGCGGACGCATCCTTGAGGTACTGCTCTTCCTTGCCCACTTTGACTTTGTAAAGGGGTGGCTGTGCAATGTAGATGTGTCCCCGTTCAACCAGCTCAGGCATTTGACGGTAGAAAAAGGTCAGCAACAGGGTACGGATGTGGGCACCGTCCACATCGGCATCGGTCATGATGATGATGCGGTGGTAACGCAGTTTGTCGACGTTGAAATCATCGGTCGCCGACTTGCCTGATTCAGCGCTGGCCTTGCCAATGCCGGTGCCCAGCGCGGTGATCAGGGTCAGGATTTCATTGCTGGTCAGCAGCTTTTCGTAGCGCGCTTTCTCGACGTTGAGAATTTTGCCGCGCAGGGGAAGGATCGCCTGAAATTTGCGATCACGCCCTTGCTTGGCGGAGCCCCCTGCGGAGTCACCCTCAACGATATAGATTTCACACAGTGCCGGGTCTTTCTCCTGGCAATCCGCCAGTTTGCCTGGCAGACCCATTCCGTCGAGCACTCCTTTGCGACGCGTCATTTCGCGGGCCTTGCGAGCCGCTTCACGGGCACGCGCAGCGTCCACAATCTTGCCGCACAAAATCTTGGCGTCGTTGGGGCGCTCTTGCAGATAATCGTTGAGGGCTTTGGCCACAATATCTTCAACCGGTGCACGGACTTCGCTGGAAACCAGCTTGTCCTTGGTCTGACTGCTGAACTTGGGTTCGGGCACTTTCACCGACAAAACACAGCACAAACCTTCGCGCATGTCGTCGCCACTGATTTCCACCTTGGCTTTTTTGGCGAACTCGTTTTCTTCGATGTACTTGTTGATGACACGCGTCATCGCTGCACGCAATCCGGTCAGGTGGGTGCCCCCATCGCGTTGCGGAATGTTATTGGTGAAGCACAACACGCTTTCGTTGTAGCCATCGTTCCATTGCATGGCCACTTCCACACCGATGCTGGTGCCAGGAATGCCACCATAGGTGTCTGCCGGACGCTCTCCCAATGCATGAAAGACATTGGGATGCAATACCTTCTTGCCGTTGTTGATGAACTCCACAAAGCCCTTGACACCACCAGCGCCCGAGAAATCATCCGATTTGCCGTTGCGTTCATCGATCAGGCGAATGCGCACCCCATTGTTCAGGAAGCTCAGTTCGCGCAGACGCTTGCTGAGAATTTCATAATGGAAGTCGTTGTTCTGTTGAAAAATCTCAACGTCGGGCAAGAAGTGAACTTCGGTGCCACGCTTTTCGGTGTTGCCACTGACCTTCATGGGTGACACCTCAAAGCCATCCACTTGCTCGATCAGGCGGTTCTGCACAAACCCTTTGGCAAATTCCAGCGTGTGCACCTTGCCTTCGCGTCGAACGGTCAGGCGCAACCACTTGGACAAGGCATTCACACAGGAAACACCCACGCCGTGCAAACCGCCCGACACTTTGTAGCTGTTCTGGTTGAACTTGCCGCCTGCATGCAATTCGGTCAGGGCAATTTCAGCCGCGCTGCGCTTGGGTTCGTGCTTGTCATCCATCTTCACGCCCGTGGGAATACCACGGCCGTTGTCAGTGACGCTGATGGAGTTGTCGGTATGGATGGTGACAACGATGTCATCACAATGGCCGGCCAAGGCTTCATCGATTGAGTTGTCCACGACCTCAAACACCAGATGGTGCAAGCCTGTGCCATCCGAGGTGTCCCCGATGTACATGCCAGGACGCTTGCGAACCGCTTCCAGTCCTTCCAGAATTTGAATGGCGCCTTCACCATAGGCCTCCGAAGGGGCGGGAATGGGGGCTTGTTCCGTCGGTTCAGTCATAAATACTCTCGTCGACCCATGCAAGGGTCAAAGCTCGGGGCAGAAAATTTTGAAAAATGCAATGGCGCTCAAATGCGCATGGGCATGACCACGTACTTGAAGGTCGCGTTCTCGGGGATGGTGATCAAGGCAGAGCTGTTGGAGTCTGCCAGATCGAGTTTCACCATGTCCTGATCCATGTTGCTGAGCACATCGATCAGGTAAGTCACGTTGAAACCAATCTCGATGCTGTCGCCACCGTAATCAATTTCGAGCTCGTCCACAGCCTCTTCCTGCTCGGCGTTGCTGGAAGCGACGCGCAAGGTGCCAGGGTCGAGGTTGAGTCGCACACCTTTGAATTTTTCGCTGGTGAGAATGGCCGTGCGTTGCAAACAGGCCAGCAGGGAGGTGCGTCCCAGGGTGACCGAGTTCTTGTGGTTCTTGGGAATCACGCGGTTGTAATCCGGAAACTTGCCTTCCACGAGCTTGGTCACAAACTCCATGCCTTCAAAACTGAACTTGGCCTGATTGTTGGCAAACTGCATTTCAATCGCGCCTTCTTTGTCATTCAACAGGCGCTGCATTTCCAAAACAGTTTTGCGCGGCAGGATGACTTCCTGGCGCGGCACTTCCACATCCAGCATGGCCGAGGCATAAGCCAGCCGATGGCCATCGGTGGCCACCAGGCTCAACTGCTTGCCTTCTGCGACAAACAGGATGCCGTTCAGGTAGTAGCGAATGTCATGCACCGCCATGGAGAAAGAGACCTGGTTCAACAGATCCTTGAGTGTTTTCTGGGGAACACTGAACACGGGACCAAAGCTGGCGGATTCCTGAACCAGGGGAAAGTCTTCGGCAGGCAGCGTCTGAAGGGTGAAGCGGCTTTTGCCGCCCTTGAGGATCAGTTTGTTCTGGCTCGATTCCAGGCTGACGGTTTGATCACTGGGCATGGAGCGCAGAATATCGATAAGCTTGCGAGCGCCAACGGTGGTGGTGAAGTTGCCAGCATCGCCATCGAGTTCAGACTCTGTGCGAATCTGAATTTCCAGATCGCTGGTCGTGAATTGCAGTGTGCTGCCGGTTTTGCGAATCAGCACATTGGCCAGAATGGGCAAGGTGTGACGGCGCTCTACGATGCCGGAGACAGACTGCAGCACCGACAAAACACGCTCTTGTGTGGCTTTCAGAACGATCATGTCAACCTCTTGATTTCTTTAATTTAAATAGTGGTAGTAGATAAGGACGCTGCCACTCTGTGGAAAACGCCATTTTCCTCTTTTTTTTCAACAACTTGAGAGACCGTGAAGGGTGTTGGCAACCGTGCTTTTGAGTTGTCGCGGCAAAGTGAACAAGTTTTGAAAACACCATGATGTTGTGGATAACTGGCGAGTTATCCTTTTTTCATGCACAGGGTTGTTCTTCATGTGTTTCAGCCCTTCAGGGTTTGCTCGAGAACGTGCAATTGCTGGTTCAGTTCGCTCAGTTGCTGGCGTTCTGCCGTGATTTTGCGCACCGCATGCAAAACCGTGGTGTGATCTCTTCCCCCAAACAACTCGCCAATCTCAGGCAAGCTTTTCTGGGTCAGTTCCTTGGCCAGATACATGGCGATCTGGCGTGGGCGCGCAATCGAGGCTGGCCGCTTCTTGGAATACATGTCGGCCACTTTGATCTTGTAGTAGTCGGCCACGGTCTTCTGGATGTTCTCTACCGAGATCTGTCGGTTCTGAATGGAAAGCAGGTCGCGCAATGCGTCGCGTGCGAGCTGGATCGATATTTCTTTTTGATTGAAACGCGAATAAGCCAGAATTTTGCGCAAGGCACCTTCGAGTTCGCGAACGTTCGAGCGCACATTCTTGGCCACAAAGAAAGCCACTTCTTCAGGCATCTCTGTGCCTTCGACGCGCGCCTTGCTGATCAGAATGGCCACCCGCATTTCCAGTTCTGGGGGCTCGATGGCCACGGTCAAACCGGAATCGAAGCGTGAAATCAGGCGTTCATGAATATCGGTCAGTCCCTTGGGATAGGTATCGCTGGTCATCACAATGTGTGACTTTTTGGCCAGCAAGGCTTCAAAAGCATTGAAGAATTCTTCCTGGGTCCGTTCCTTGTTGGCAAAGAACTGAACATCGTCGATGAGCAACAAATCCAGGGAGTGGTAATGGGCTTTGAACTCGTCAAAGGTTTTTCGCTGGTAAGCTTTAACCACATCGGACACGAACTGTTCCGCATGGATGTAGAGAACTTTGGCGTCGGGCCGATCTTCCAGCAATTTGTTGCCAACGGCATGCATCAGGTGGGTTTTACCCAGACCGACGCCCCCATAGATGAACAAAGGGTTGTACAACTGCCCGGGCATGCTGGCCACATGCATGGCCGCCGCGCGGGCCATGCGGTTGGCTGTGCCCTCTACCAGGGTGTTGAATGTCAAAGCAGAATTCAGGCGTGAACGAAAACCTGTGGCCATGGGCTCTTCAGTGGTTTGAAAGCGCTCAGGCAAAATTTCAGATTCGGTACTGATTCTTGAAAAATTTGATTTGACAATAGGTTCTTTGGGAGCAAGCGCTAACTCAACGATGATGGGTTGGCCATTCAATTGCTCGACCAGGGCTGCAATGCGCGCAGCATACTGGGCCCGAATCCAGTCCAGTTTGAAGCGGTTGCCCACCAGAATGGTGAGCTTGGAAAGGTCATGGGCAGCCACCACCTGCAGTGGCTTGATCCAGGTGTTGAACTGTTGTTCAGGCAACTCTTGTGCGAGTTGCTCCACGCATCCCTGCCACAGGCTGGACCCCAGATCCGAGGGCAAATCTGCATCTGGCAAAGAGGAAGGGGAACCGAGGCTCATTGTTCTTGTGATCTGTGGATAGATAGGTTTTGAAACCTCGAAACCAGGACTTTATCAAAAAATTATCCACAGCGAGAAAAAGCATTGAAATGGGACAAAAAAGAGTTTGCTGTCCAAAGCCCTGAAAATTTGCGATAATTTCGGGTTTCCCTTGTATTCAGGGACTCCTCTAGATTGGAACCACGATGAAACGCACATACCAACCCTCCAAAACCCGCCGTGCCCGTACCCATGGCTTTTTGGTTCGCATGAAAACCCGTGGCGGTCGCGCTGTGATCAACGCACGTCGCGCCAAGGGCCGCAAGCGTCTGGCTGTCTAAACACGGCACAGGCCCGATCCACTGCGCTGTCTGGCCGTGGAACGACTCCAAAACCGGGCCGATTTTCAAGCGGTCATGGCCGCAGGCGTTGTTGCCAAAACGCCCCATTTTGCATTGCATCGGACTGTGCCCTGTGCCTCAGGCATCACTCAAATCGGTGCACTCATTCCCAAACGATGGGCCAAACGCGCGGTCACTCGCAACGCCATTCGCCGGCAAATCTATGGGGTCATGGCCCAATGGGCGCCCCAATTGCCAGTGGCAGCACATGTGGTGAGACTGCGCGCCAGTTTTGATCCCAAACAGTTCTCCAGCGCCACCTCGGATGCCCTGAAGCAAGCGCTTCGCACGGAACTGCAACAATTGTTTGAAAAACTGCCCAAGCCATGATTCGCTCCCTGCTCATCGGTCTTGTCAAAGGCTACCGGCTGTTGCTCAGTCCGTGGCTGGGCTCGGCTTGTCGTTTTGAGCCCACCTGCTCGGCTTATTCCCTGCAAGCGCTGGAGTTGCACGGTGCGGCCAAAGGTTCTTACCTGACATTGCGCCGACTTGGCCGCTGTCACCCCTGGTGTGCTGGAGGACATGATCCTGTTCCCGGCGCCCTCTTCCCCATGGCTTCTGTTGCTGCCACTGTGCCGCATGAGGTCTCTTCCGCGAAATCAACAACATGAACGATATTCGGCGCACCATCCTCTGGGTGATCTTTGGTTTCTCCATGGTTTTGCTTTGGGACCAATGGCAGATTTACAACGGCCACAAGCCCACGTTCTTTCCAACACCGCCCAAGGTGGAAGCCGGGGCCCCTTTTGCTGGCGGCACTTCTGCCCCTGCCAGCGCCAACAATGGTGTGCCCACAGCAGCACCGGTGGCGGGTCAGGTTTCTGCTGTTCCTGGCAGTGCACAGGCCGCAGGTGCTGCACCGCGTGAACAAATCGACATTCGCACCGATGTGTTGCGACTGCGCTTTGACACCGAGGGGGGCTCGCTGGTGCGCACGGAATTCCTCCAGCACGACGATGCACACCGCAAGGGCGAGCATGTGGTGTTGCTGGACGAGAGCAAAGAGCGTGTCTATCTGGCACAAACAGGCTTGATCGCCAGTGCAGCAGGCGGCAATTTTCCGACGCACAAAACCGTCATGCGCGCCCTGCCTGGGGAGCGTACGCTCAAAGATGGGCAGGACAGCCTGACACTGCAATTTGAATCGCCAGCGGTGGATGGCGTGAAGCTGCTCAAGACCTACACCTTCAAGCGCGGCGCCTATGACATGAGCGTCAAGCATGAAGTGGTGAACGCCAGCAATGCGCCTGTGGCACCGCAGCTTTATTTGCAGCTGGTGCGTGACGGCAACAAACCCGAAGGTGAATCTTCTTTCTATTCCACTTTTACGGGGCCTGCGGTCTACACCAGTGCCAAGAAATACCAGAAGTTTGAATTCAGCGACATCGAAAAAGGCAAGGCCGAATTCGAGAAGCAATCCAGCGATGGTTACATTGCCATGGTGCAACACTATTTCGCCAGCGCCTGGTTGTTGCCTGACAACGTGCGTCGCGACCTGTTCGCACGCAAGGTGGACCAGAACCTGTTTGCTGTAGGCATGATTGTGCCGTTGGAGCCGATTGCGCCGGGCGCGAAAAAAGAGCTGCAGGCCAACTTCTTTGCCGGGCCGCAGGAAGAACACAAGCTGGAAGCTTTGTACCCGGGGCTGGAACTGGTCAAGGACTATGGCTGGCTGACCATTCTGGCCAAGCCCCTGTACTGGCTGCTGGACAAGCTGTTTGGCTTGCTGCACAACTGGGGTTGGTCGATCGTGGCCTTGGTGGTGCTGCTGAAAATTGGTTTTTATTGGCTGAATGCCCAGGCCTACCGCAGCATGGCCAAGATGAAGGCCATCAACCCACGCATCATGGAAATGCGCGAGCGTCTGAAAGACAACCCGCAACAGATGCAGATGGAGATGATGAAGATCTACCGCGAGGAAAAGGTCAACCCCATGGGCGGCTGTCTGCCCATCGCCGTTCAGATCCCGGTTTTCATTGCCTTGTACTGGGTGCTGCTGTCCACGGTGGAAATGCGCAATGCGCCCTGGATCGGCTGGGTGCATGACCTGGCGGCGCCGGACCCCTTCTTCATCCTGCCCGTGCTGATGACGCTTTCTACTTTGCTTCAGACCTGGCTCAACCCCACACCGCCCGATCCCATGCAGGCCAAGATGATGTGGATCATGCCGCTGGCGTTCAGTGTGATGTTCTTCTTCTTCCCTGCCGGTTTAGTGCTGTATTGGTTGACCAACAACATTCTGTCGATTGCACAGCAGTGGCTGATCAACAAGCAACTGGGCGTTCTGGGTCGCTGATTCGGAAACCTGGCGTCGCCTGAAAGCGCGGTCATGCACGACAGAGCGGCGCCCATCATTGCCATTGCCACCGCACCCGGTCGTGGTGCCGTGGGCATCGTGCGGGTCAGTGGCCCGCGCTTGCAAGCCTGGGTTCATCGTTTGTGTGGTCGCGAACTCCGGCCACGCGAGGCCACGCTTTTACCCTTGATGGACGCGCAGGGTGAGCCGATCGATCACTTGCTGGCCTTGTATTTTCCTGCGCCCCACAGCTACACCGGTGAAGATGTGCTGGAGTTGCAGGCCCACGGGGGTCCAGTGGTGCTGCAACTGTTGGTGGCGCGCTGTCTGGCCGTTGCACAGGAAAAAAACAGCGAAGACGCCGATGCGCCCCAGCGCTTGCCAGGTCTGCGTCTGGCGCGTGCGGGAGAGTTCACCGAGCGGGCTTTTTTGAATCAGAAGCTCGACCTGGCACAAGCGGAGGCGGTGGCCGATTTGATCGATGCCGGCACGGCATTGGCCGCGCGCAGTGCAAGCCGTTCACTGTCAGGGGCCTTCTCCGAAAAAATTCACAGCTTGCGCGACGCGCTGATTGACTTGCGCATGCTGGTGGAGGCCACGCTGGATTTTCCGGAAGAAGAAATCGACTTCCTGGAAAAAGCCGATGCCCGGGGGCAGCTCGACCGTTTGCAAACGCAGCTTCAGGACATCCAGCAGCGCACCCGACAAGGGGCTTTGTTGCGCGAAGGCATTCGGGTGGTGATTGCGGGACAGCCCAATGCGGGCAAGAGCTCTTTGTTGAATGCCCTGGCCGGCGCCGAGCTGGCCATCGTCACGCCGATCGCCGGAACCACACGCGATGTGGTGAGCCAGGCCCTGCAAATCGAGGGCGTGCCGTTGCATGTGATCGATACAGCGGGCCTGCGTCCGCTGGACCATCCACAGGTGGACGAGGTTGAAAAGATCGGCATTGCCAGAGCCTGGGATCAAATACGCCAGGCAGATGCCGTGGTGTTTTTGCATGACCTCACGCGTGCCGATCAAACGTCCTACCAGGAGGCCGATGCCCGCATTGCGGCCGAGCTTGCCAAGGACATCGACCCAGCCATTCCGGTTCTGCAAGTCTGGAACAAAGCGGATGCGGCACCCCAGGTGCAGACGCCGTCAGGGGCCTTGTTCTTGTCTGCGAAAACAGGTGAAGGCCTGGCCACCTTGCGCGCACAATTGTTGGACCTGGTGGGTTGGCAAGCCGGTGCGGGGGACGGGGTTTTCATGGCCCGTGAGCGCCATGTCCAGGCCTTGGCGCGTGTGGCGCAAGCGCTGGAACAAGCGCAACTGTTATTGGCTCAAACGGATGCCGCGCTCGATCTGCTGGCCGAAGAATTGCGGCAGGCGCAAAACGCGCTGGGTGAGATCACGGGTGAATTCAGTGCCGATGAATTGCTCGGTGTGATTTTTTCGCGCTTTTGCATCGGCAAATAAAACCTCAGCCTTTCAGCACCTTGTCACTGGCGATGGCCAGGGCTTCTGGCTTGCCCGACAACACCAGCGTGTCGCCCTCTTCCAGCAAGGTGTCATCGGTCAAGGTGGCAACATGGCCCTGGTGGCGCCGCAGTTGCACCAGTCGCACACCGATGCCATGCAAGGCCATGTGGCCCAGTGTTGTGCCCAGAGATTTTGCGCCCAAAGGCAAGGTGACGCTGGTCAACCGCTCGGTGTCGAGTTCATCGATGTCGTCATCGTCGACGCCATGGAAATAGCCGCGCAGCAAGTGGTAGCGCGCTTCGCGCTGCTCTTGTGTGACCCGAATCACGCGCCGCATCGGCACGCCCATCAAGGCCAGGGCATGACTGGCCAGCATCAAGCTGCCTTCAATGGCCTCGGGCACCACCTCGGTGGCGCCGGCCTGGCGCAGCAAATCGAGGTCATGGTCGTCGCGGGTGCGCACGATCACCGGCACCTGGGGCGCGTGATCGCGCACATGGGCCAGCACGCGCAGTGCCGAAGGCGTGTCGTGGTAGCTGACCACCACGGCGGCAGCGCGCGCCAGACCCGCGGCCATCAGGCTGGGCAACCGGGCCGCGTCACCGAACACCACACTCTGTCCAGCCGCTGCCGCCAGGCGCACACGGTCTGGATCGAGGTCCAGCGCCATGTGTGGAATCTGCTCCTGCGAGAGCAGGCTGGCCAGGTTTTGTCCGCAGCGGCCATAACCGCAAATGATCACATGGGCTTCGTTGCGAATGGATTTTTTGGCAATGCTGGTCAGTTGCACCGATTGCAGCAGCCAATCGCTGGCCACCCATTTCAGGACAATCCGGTCGCTGTACAAAATGATGAAGGGTGTTGCCAGCATGGACAGCACCATGGCCGCCAGGACGGGACTCAGCCATTCGGGCGATATCAGCGATTGTTCGGCCCCCAGAGACAACAGCACAAAACCGAATTCACCGGCTTGCGCCAGATACAGGCCGGTACGCAATGCCACCCCAGGGGTGGCGCCCAACACCCTGGCAAGCAAGGTCACCACAGCCGCTTTGGCCGCAATCGGCGCGATGGTCAGCAACAGCACCAAATGCCAATTCTTCAGAACCGCCCAGGCTTCAAGCTTCATGCCGATGGTGATGAAGAACAGGCCCAGCAACACATCGTGGAACGGACGGATGTCGGTCTCCACCTGATGCTTGTATTCGGTCTCTGCGATCAGCATGCCGGCCAGAAAGGCACCCAGCGCCAAAGACAGGCCCGCATGTTCTGTCAGCCAAGCCAGGCCCAAGGTGACGAGCAGCAGGTTCAGCATGAACAATTCGTCGCTCTTGCGGCGAACCACCACCGTGAGCCAGAAGCGCATGACACGCGGACCGCCCCAGAGCAGCAGGCTCACGAGTGCCGCGCCTTTCAGCAAGGCAAGCCCCAAGTCCCACCACACATCGTTGGAGGGTACGGCCAGGGCCGGAATCAGCACCAGCAAGGGCACGACTGCCAAATCCTGGAACAGCAACACGCCCATGACGCGCTGGCCATGTTCAGATGACAACTCCAGTCGCTCGGCCATGAGCTTGGCCACAATGGCCGTGCTCGACATGGCCAGCGCGGCTCCCAGCGCCACCGCACCTTGCCAGGACAAATCCCATTGCAAGCCAATCCACGAGAACAACAGCACCAAGGCCATGTTGCCCAGGCTGGCACCCAGGATGGTCAACACCACCTGGCCCAGCCCCAGCCCGAACACCAGGTGCCGCATGCTGCGCAATTTGGGCAGGTTGAACTCCAGGCCGATCACAAACATCAGGAAGACCACACCGAATTCGGCGAGGTAACGGATACCGGCGGAGTCGCGTGCCAATGCCAGCGCATTGGGGCCGATGACAATGCCCACCAACAAGTAGCCCAGCATGGCCGGCAACTTCATCAGCCGAAACGCCACCACGCCCAGCACCGCAGCGAGCAAATACAGCAATGCCAAATCAAGAGAGGTCATCGTCACATGGTAATGGCTCTGGACCACACAGACGCGATGTGGGTCTATAAAATCAGGGTATGAGTACCGTCCAAGACATTCGTTCCCCTAAGGGCTTGCCCGCGGTCAATGGCGAGCGCGTTCTTCAAATGGCCCGCGAGACCTTGGAGATCGAGGCTTCAGCGGTGCAACAACTGAGCACGCGTTTGTCCGACAGTTTTGTGCAGGCCGTGCAACGGGTGCTGGCGGTACAAGGCCGCGTGGTGGTGATGGGCATGGGCAAAAGCGGACATGTGGGCCGCAAGATGGCCGCCACCCTCGCATCCACCGGAACGCCGGCGCTGTTTGTGCATCCGGCCGAGGCCAGCCACGGCGACCTGGGCATGGTGCAAGCCAGCGATCTGGTGCTGGCCTTGTCCAACAGCGGAGAGAGTGATGAGCTGACGGCCATTTTGCCGGTTCTCAAACGCCTGGGCATCCCTTTGGTGGCGATCACGGGCGGCATGGACTCCACCCTGGCCAGTCACGCCGACATCGTGTTGAACAGCGGTGTGGACAAGGAAGCCTGTCCCTTGAATCTGGCACCGACGGCCAGCACCACGGCCCAGCTGGCCCTGGGTGACGCCCTGGCGGTGGCCTTGCTCGATGCGCGTGGTTTCAAAGCCGAGGACTTTGCGCGCTCACATCCTGGGGGTGCCCTGGGCCGTCGCTTGCTGACCCATGTGCGAGACATCATGCGCCAAGGTGATGCCGTGCCTTCCGTGTTGCCCACGGCGACGTTCAGTGCCTTGATGCGCGAGATGAGCGACAAAGGCCTGGGCGCCTCAGCAATCGTGAACGCCGAGCAATGTGTGATCGGCATTTTCACCGATGGTGACCTGCGTCGCCTGATCGAAAAAGGTGTGGATTTGCGCGGCCTGACCGCGGCCGAAGTCATGCACCCCAACCCGCGAACCTTGCGTCACACAGCGTTGGCGGCAGAGGCGGCAGAACAAATGGAAGCCCATCGCATCACCAGCTTGCTGGTGGTGGACGATGCCGGACGTTTATGCGGTGCGGTGAACAGCAACGATTTGATGCGAGCCAAGGTCATCTGATGGGACCGCTGTTGCAACATGACCCGGCGCTTTTGTTGCGCGCCCAGCCCATCCGTGTGGTTTTCTTTGACGTTGATGGTGTGTTCACCGATGGTGGTCTGTATTTTTCCGAGCAAGGTGAAACGCTCAAGCGTTTTCACACGCTGGATGGCCAGGGCCTCAAGATGCTGCAACGCATCGGCATCACACCGGCGGTTATCACCGGCCGCGACAGCGCGCCCCTGCGCTTGCGCTTGAAAGCGCTGGGGATTGAACATGCTGTTTTTGGGACCGAAGACAAACGACCCGCCGCAGAAAAAATATTGGCCAGCCTGAACCTGACATGGGCACAAGCGGCGGCTGTGGGCGACGATTGGCCCGACTTGCCCGTGCTGCAGCGTGTCGCCCTGGCCTGTGCACCCTGTCAGGCGCACCCTGAAGTTTCCGGGCGTGCCCATTTCATCACTTCACGCCGAGGGGGTGAAGGCGCTGTTCGGGAAGTTTGTGATTTGCTGCTGGTGGCCCATGGGCGCTACGCCGACTTGTTGCGAGACCATCTCGCATGAGTCTGAGTGTTTTGCCTTCCATGACCGCAGCGCGCTCGCGAGGTGTGTGGCGGCGCCTGCGTGACAGTCTGGATGCCTTGCTGTTGTATTTCCCCGTGGTGCTGATGGGCCTGCTGGCCATGCTGACCTATTGGCTGGTGCGCAGCACTCCCGTCTCCCCCGAAGACGCGCCGCGGGCTGCTGCACGTCATGTGCCGGACTATTTCATGCGTGATTTTGCGGTGCGCACTTTTGGCGCCAATGGCCGATTTCAATCTGAAATCCAGGGCCTTGAAGTGCGCCATTACCCGGACACCGACACCCTGGAGATTGACCAGCCCCGGATTCGGCGCACGGGCCCGCAGGGGCAAGTCACGGTGGCGCAAGCCGACAAAGGCATTTCCAATGCCGATGGCTCAGAAGTTCAATTGATCGGTCGTGCCTCCGTGGTGCGGGAGGCCTTTGTGCGTCAAGACCGTGTCACCCAGCCGCGCTTTGAATTGCGCAGCGAGTTTCTGCATTTTTTTGTGGACACTGATCGTTTGCAAACCCATTTGCCGGTCGAATTGTTTCGCGGTCAGGACCGCTTCTCTGCCGATCAACTGAATTACGACAATCTGGACCAGCGCGTCGAATTGTCTGGGCGAGTGCGCGGGGTTTTGCAACCCAGGCGAGTGCCTTCTTCTTCTGCCCAATGAAAAAGGCCTCCGAAGAGGCCTTTTGAATTGAGCGGGTATCGCAGAGGCGCTCAATAAGCGTCGCCACCGCCATAGCTGCCGCGACCACCGCTGCGGGGTGCTGCGCCGTACGGGCTGCGGAAGCTGCCGTCGTTGCCGCCGCCTTCGCGACGGCCACCGCCGTAACCGCCACCGCCTTCGCGGCGACCGCCACCACCGTAGCCGCCACCACCGCCGCCGCCGTAACCGCCGCCGCCGCCGCCACCAAAGCCACCGCTACGGGGAGGGCGACGGGCTTCCATGGGACGGGCTTCGTTCACCACGAGGCTGCGACCGCCCAGGGGCTGGCCGTTCATGCCTTCGATGGCTGCCTGGGCTTCGGCATCGCTGCCCATTTCCACAAAGCCGAAACCTTTGGAACGACCGGTGTCGCGCTCCATCATCACTTTGGCGCTGGTCACTGCACCGAATTGGCCGAAGGCCTGTTCCAAATCACTGTCGCGCACCGAGTACGGCAGGTTGCCCACGTAAAGCTTGTTGCCCATGAAAGGGACTCCTATAAACACATTGACGAAGCGATGGGGTCCCAGGGCACAACGCCAGAAAAGAAAGCGGGGGCGCGAAACTGACCGATCACCAGACTCGCCGGTCCCGCTCGTCAACACGAGAAAGGGACAGGCTGGACCATTATTAAACAGGATTTACTTGACAAACCAAGCGTTTATCCTAGTTTTTGCAATTTAAGGCTTAAAAACCACACCTAAGCTCAAACTCACCAATCGCTCTCACGGTCCGGCGTTGCACCAATTTTGTGAATACTGAGGTCTGCACCCATGTATTCCTGTTCCTGGTCCAGACGCAGCCCGCCTGCCAACAGGCGGATGACCCCGTACACCACGATACCGCCGGCCAATGCCCAGGCAACGCCCAATGCCGTCCCGATCAGCTGGCCACCGAGGGTGACGCCGCCAAGCCCGCCCAGGGCCTTGCTACCGAAAAGGCCCGCAGCAATGCCACCCCAGGTGCCGCACAGGCCGTGCAAGGGCCAAACGCCCAGCACATCGTCCACTTTCCATTTGTTCTGGGTCAAGGTGAACATGAAGACAAAGAGCGCGCCAGCCATTGCACCCACGGTCAGGGCGCCCAGAGGGTGCATGATGTCAGAGCCTGCGCAAACCGCAACCAGGCCGGCCAAGGGTCCGTTGTGCACGAATCCGGGGTCATTGCGCCCCAAGGCCAGCGCACTCAGGGTGCCACCCACCATGGCAAGCAACGAGTTGACGGCCACCAGACCGGACATTTTGTCCAGGGTCTGAGCGCTCATCACATTGAAACCGAACCATCCCACGATCAGAATCCAGGCGCCCAGGGCCAGAAACGGAATGCTGGAGGGTGGATGCACCGACATGCCGCCGCCTTTGCGGTAGCGGTTGTGACGCGCACCGACCAGGAGCACGGCGGGCAAAGCAATCCAGCCACCGACCGCGTGTACCACCACCGAGCCGGCAAAATCGTGGAACTCTTCCCCCGTCACCGCTTTGATCCACGCCTGAATTCCGAATTTCTGGTTCCATGCCACGCCTTCGAACAGCGGATAAACCACGCCCACAATGACGGCCGTCGCCAGCAATTGCGGCCAGAATTTGGCGCGCTCGGCGATGCCGCCCGAGATGATGGCTGGAATGGCAGCTGCAAACGTCAGCAGGAAAAAGAATTTCACCAGCTCATAGCCATTTTTCTCGACCAGGGCTTCGGCAGGGATGAAAAAGCTGGTGCCGTAAGCGACGCCATAGCCCACCAGGAAATAAACCAGGGTGGACATGCTGAAGTCCACCAGGATCTTGACCAGGGCATTGACCTGGTTTTTCTTGCGAACCGTGCCGAGCTCCAGAAATGCAAAACCAGCATGCATGGCCAACACCATGATGGCGCCAAGCAGGATGAACAAGGCATCCGCGCCCTGTTTGTGTGCGTCCATGAGATTTCCTTGGAAAAATGATCTTTTTTGGTGCGCGTTTGCCCTGTTTTTCAGGCGCGCACCAGGGTCAAGCAAAAGCCGCACCAAAAAAGTCAGTGTGTTCTGGTGATCAGTCGGCGGGTTACCATCAAGTGATGGAAGCATTCTGGTTATCGACAGGCATCGTGGCCTTGGCAGAGATGGGGGACAAGACCCAGCTGCTCTCTCTTTTGCTTGCGGCGCGGTTCAAAAAACCCTGGCCCATCGTCTGGGGCATCCTGGTGGCCACGCTGGCCAATCACGCCGCCGCCGGGGCCGTGGGCACCTGGGTGACGCATTGGCTTGGGCCGGTAGCCCTGAAGTGGGTGCTGATCGTGTCTTTCTGGGCAATGGCCGTCTGGATGCTGATCCCCGACAAAATAGACGATGAAGAGGCTCCCCAGGCGCCGCGCTGGGGTGTGTTCGGCACCACCGTGGTCGCATTTTTTCTGGCTGAAATGGGTGACAAGACACAGATTGCCACGGTCATGCTGGCGGCCGACTACCAGTCCTGGGCCTGGGTGGTGGCCGGAACCACTCTGGGCATGATGCTGGCCAATGTGCCGGTGGTCTGGCTGGGCGAACGCATCACGCGGCGGATTCCGCTGACCTGGGTGCATCGCATCAGTGCCTTGATCTTTGCCGGTCTGGGCCTGGGCCTGTGGTTCACCTGAAGCGACGGGGATTGGCTATACTGAAGACCGCGCCGATTTGCTCCAGCTTGCGGGCGCGAAAAAAGTACAGCTAAACACGGAGGCCTCATCTGGCTTCGTGGACAGCGATGCCAGGTTTCTTGATGTCTTTGATTGCGACGCCCCGTTTCATGCACTTTCCGGATGCCCTGCCTTTGCAGAGCGGAGCCAGCGTGCGTGACTACACCCTGGCGTATGAGACCTATGGCGAACTCAATGCCGAGCGCTCCAATGCGGTCCTGATCTGCCATGCCCTGAATGCGTCCCATCATGTGGCCGGTGTGTACGAGGGCCAAGACAAGAGCGAAGGCTGGTGGGACAACATGATCGGTCCGGGCAAGCCCGTCGACACCAACCGTTTCTTCGTCATCGGTGTGAACAACCTGGGCTCCTGTTTTGGCTCGACCGGCCCCATGCACGTCCATCCGGACACGGGTCGTGTGTACGGGGCGGATTTTCCGGTGGTCACCGTTGAGGACTGGGTCAACGCGCAAGCGCGCTTACTTGACGCGCTGGGCATTGAACAACTGGCGGCCGTCATGGGCGGCAGCCTGGGGGGCATGCAGGCCCTGAGCTGGACCCTGCAGTATCCCGAGCGCGTGCGCCATGCCGTGGTGGTGGCCAGCGCGCCCAACCTCACGGCCGAAAACATCGCCTTCAATGAGGTGGCGCGCCGCGCCATCGTGACCGACCCGGATTTCCATGGCGGGCATTTCTATCAGCACGGCGTGATCCCGCGTCGCGGCCTGCGCATTGCGCGCATGGTAGGCCACATCACCTATCTGAGCGACGATGTCATGAACGAAAAGTTCGGGCGTGATCTGCGCGCTGCGGTGGTGGATGCGCAAGGCCACACCACCGATGCCGGTGCGTACCGTTATTCCACCCAGGATGTGGAGTTCCAGATCGAGAGTTACCTGCGATATCAGGGTGACAAATTCAGCGAATACTTTGACGCCAACACCTATCTGCTGATCACCCGGGCGCTGGATTATTTTGATCCGGCGCGCCAGCATCATGGCGATCTGAGTGCGGCCCTCGCAAAAACGCAAGCCAAATTCCTGCTCGTCAGCTTCAGCACGGACTGGCGATTCTCCCCCGCGCGCAGCCGGGAAATGGTGAAGGCCTTGTTGGACAACCGCCGTGAAGTCAGTTATGCCGAGATTGATGCGCCGCATGGCCACGATGCGTTTTTGCTGGACGACCCACGCTATCTGGGTCTGGTGCGTTCTTATTTTGAGCGCATTGGGCAGGAGTTGCACGCATGAGCGATCCTGCCATCATCCGTCAATTGGCTGAGCGTGTGCCCATGGGCAGCCGGGTCCTGGACCTGGGCTGTGGCGATGGTGCCTTGCTCGCATATTTGCAGCAGCACCGCGCATGCACAGGCTATGGTGTGGAACTGGACGATGCCAATGTGCTGGCCTGCGTGCGCCGTGGTGTGTCGGTTCTTCAGTTGAATCTGGATCAGGGCCTGAGCCTGTTTGCTGACCAGTCTTTCGATGTGGTGTTGCAGATCGACACCTTGCAGCATTTGCGCAATGCCGAGACCATGCTGCAGGAAACGGCCCGCGTGGGACGCCTGGGCATTGTGGCGTTTCCCAATTTCGCGCATTGGCCCAACCGCCTGAGCATCCTCAAGGGGCGCATGCCCGTCACCCGACGTCTCCCCTACCAGTGGTATGACACGCCCAACATCCGGGTGGGCACCTTTGCCGACTTTGAAGTCCTGGCCCGCAAAAATGGCTTGCAAGTGCTGGAGGCCTTTGGTCTGCAGGATTCGCGCGAGATCGGGTGGATGCCGAACTGGCGCGCGGGCACGGCTGTTTTCAAATTCAAGGGCTCAGGCGACTGAACTTTTTTAACCTCCGAGGAGTACATCATGGGACATCTGGTTGTTTTGAAAGCCGCAGACGGCATGGAATGCCAGGCGTATGTTGCACAGCCTTCGATGAAGCCGCGTGGCGCCATCGTGGTCTTGCAAGAGATTTTCGGCGTCAACGCCCACATTCGCGCTGTGGCTGACGGCTATGCGCTGGCCGGGTATCTGGCCATTGCGCCGGCCACATTCCAGCGTGTCAAATCGGGCGTGGAGTTGGGCTACACGCCGGACGATATGAATGCCGGCTTTGCCTTGAAAACCGCGGTGGAGGCGCTGCCGGCACCGGGCGTGCTGGCCGACATCCAGGCCGCAGTGGACTATGCCGCCAAGACCAGTGGCGGCAAAGTGGGTGTTGTCGGCTATTGCTGGGGCGGTTTGTTGACCTGGCGTGCGGCGAACGCGGTGCGGGGGTTGAGTGCGGCGGTTCCCTACTATGGCGGCGGTGTGACCTCAGAGGCAGAAATCAAGCGGGTACCCGCTTGCCCGGTGCAAGCCCATTTTGGCAACAAGGACCACTGGATTCCACTGGAAACTGTGGAGGCCTTCCGGCAGGCCCAGCCCGATGTGGAGGTCCATGTGTATGAGGCCGACCATGGGTTCAATTGTGACCACCGGGGGTCTTACAACGAGCCCGCTGCCAATTTGGCGCTGGAGCGGACCCTCGCCTTTTTTGCAAAGCACCTGGGGTGACACCTCCCCGCAGGCGCGCTCAGCGTGCCGTGCGTTGCAGGTGTTCGGCGGCGTCCAGTGCAAAATAAGTCAGGATGCCATCGGCGCCTGCACGCTTGAAGGCCAGCAAGCTCTCCAGCATGACCGCCTCCCGGTCCAGCCAGCCATTTTGGGCAGCGGCCATGAGCATGGCGTATTCGCCCGATACCTGATACACAAAGGTCGGTACCTGAAACTGCTCTTTGACCCGGCGCACAATGTCCAGGTAGGGCATTCCGGGTTTGACCATGACCATGTCCGCGCCTTCTTGGATGTCCATGGCGACTTCGCGCAAGGCCTCATCGGTGTTGCCCGGGTCCATCTGGTACACCTTTTTGTTGCTCTTGCCCAGATTGCCTGCCGATCCCACAGCGTCGCGGAACGGTCCGTAGAACGCGCTGGCGTATTTGGCGCTGTAGGCCATGATGCGGGTATGCACATGGCCTTTGGCTTCCAGCGCCTGGCGGATGGCGCCAATGCGCCCGTCCATCATGTCGCTGGGGGCGACGAAATCAACGCCGGCGTCGGCCTGAACCAGCGCTTGCTGGACCAGCACTTCGACCGTCGGGTCATTGAGGATGTAGCCGGTGTCGTCCAACAGGCCATCTTGTCCGTGGCTGGTGAACGGGTCCAGCGCCACATCGGTCAGCACACCCAGGTCGGGAAATTCTTTTTTCAGCGCGCGCACCACACGCGGCACCAGGCCATCGGGGTTTTTCGCTTCCTGACCGTCCGGGGTTTTCAGGCTGCTGTCGATCACAGGAAACAAGGCCATGACCGGGATGCCCAGTTTCACGCAGCGTTCGGCCACGGGCAGCAGCAGATCCAGGCTGAGCCGTTCCACGCCGGGCATGGAGGCAATCACCTCACGGCGTTGTTGGCCATCCAGAACAAAGACCGGATAAATCAGGTCATCTACCGTCAGTGAGTGCTCGCGCACCAGGCGACGGGTGAAATCATCCCGACGCAGTCGGCGCAGTCGGGTCGCAGGAAATTGGGTGGAGAGTGTCATGCTCAAAATTGTGCCGCTGTGGCCACGGTTTGACCAGCGCTTTCTTTCTCCAATGCGACCAGTCTGGGGGCGGGTTCGTGATCTTGTGCGGTCGACAGGGCTTTGCTAAATTGTTGATCGAGTGTTTTGCACTCCCCGCTTTCCTCCCTGAGCGGGCGCCTTGGCATCATTGCCCGAGGTGTTGCTGCCCGACTTTGGTCGGGCTTTTTTTTGGGTTCGCATGGCACTACACTGCCCCCATGCTTTGGGTTAAATCACTCCACATTGTTTTTGTCGCCAGCTGGTTTGCGGGCTTGTTCTACCTGCCGCGGATTTTTGTCAATCTGGCCATGGTGCCTGCGGATTCGACGGCCGAGCGCGCCCGTTTGTTGCTGATGGCACGCAAGCTGATGGCGTTCATGAATCTTTTGTTGTGGCCTGCCGTGATCCTGGGCGTGGTTCTGTGGGCGTATTACGGGATAGGCTGGGGTCCGGGTCAGGCTTGGATGCATGCCAAGCTGGGCGTGGTGGTGCTGGCCATCGGCTACCACCATGTGTGTGCTGGCATGCTGCGCCGCTTGGAAGCCGGGACGCTGGCGCGCAGCCATGTCTGGTTTCGGGTGTTCAATGAAATTCCAGTCATCCTGATGGTGCTGGCGGTCTGCCTGGTGGTGCTCAAACCCCAGGCGTTGGGTGAATTTTTTCTGACCCTGCTTGCCGGTCTGGCCGTGCTGTTTGGCGTCACATTGGGAATACTCAAGCTGCGCGGACGCTGAGTCATGCAAAAGACATCAGCCTGGCCGCTTGCCTGGGTGTATGCGGCCCTGATCGTCTACGCCAGCCTGTATCCTTTTGACAACTGGCGTGATCAGGGGCTCGCGCCTTGGTCGTTTCTGGCTGCGCCCATCACACGCTACTGGAGCAGTTTTGATGTGCTGGCCAACTTGTGGGGTTATGCCCCCCTTGGATTCTGGTTGACGCTGGCGGCCTTGCGTACCGGGCACCGACGCTGGCCCATTCGCATGAGCGTCCTGGCCGGCATGACGCTGTCACTGGCGTTGGAGAGTTTGCAAAGCTATTTGCCGGCGCGCGTGCCTTCGTCACTGGATTGGCTGCTCAACACAGTGGGAGTGGCCGTTGGCGCCACCCTGGCCGCAACCTTGGAGCGCCGTGGTTGGCTGGATCGCTGGGGACGCTTTCGTGAGCGCTGGTTTGTCCCGCAGGCCCACGGTGCCCTGGCGCTTCTGATGCTCTGGCCCCTGGCGTTGCTGTTTCCGGCGGCCGTGCCGCTGGGCCTGGGGCAGGTGATGGAGCGCCTGGAAAACGCTTTGGGCGAAGCCCTTCGGCACACGCCGTTTCTGGAGTGGCTGCCCTTGCGCCCGGTGGAGCTGCAGCCGCTGGTGCCGGGCGTGGAACTGCTGTGCGTCATGCTCGGGCTGCTGGTGCCTTGTCTGCTCGGTTTTTCCTTGATCCGACGACGTGTATTGCGTGTGAAGTTTGTGGTTTTGCTGGTGGCTGTGGCGGTGTTGTTGAGTGCGCTGTCTGCGACATTGAGTTACGGCCCTCGCAATGCCTGGACATGGCTGGATTTGCCGTCCATGCTGGGCCTTGGGCTGGGGGCGGTGGTGGCGTTGCTGATGGTGCCCTTGTCGCATCGGGCATGCCTGGCGCTGCTGTTGCTGGTGGGTGTCGTGCACCTGAGCGTGTTGAACCAGGCCCCCGCCAGCGCCTATTTTGCGCAGACCTTGCAGACCTGGGAGCAAGGGCGCTTCATTCGATTTCATGGTCTGGCCCAATGGCTGGGATGGCTCTGGCCTTTCACCGTGCTGCTCGATGCCTTGATTCGCCTGTCACAGCCAGCGCCTTCCAAGCGGGCTCCTTAAAATGGCCGCCATGTCTGAAAACTCTTACTACAAGCACCACGTTTTTTTCTGCCTGAATGAGCGCAGCAACGGCGAAGCATGCTGTGCCCACCAGGGCGCACAAGCCGCCTTCGATCATTGCAAGGCCAGCGTCAAGGCGGCAGGCCTGGCGGGCCCTGGAGGGGCGCGCATCAACAAGGCTGGCTGTCTGGATCGTTGTGCTGCGGGGCCGGTGATGGTGGTCTATCCCGAGGCGGTCTGGTATACCTTCGTGGACCAGGCCGACATCGATGAAATTGTGGAAAGCCATTTGAAAAAAGGCCAGGTTGTGGAGCGCTTGCGTACCCCTGCCCATCTGGGGCGCTGAGACCGTGAACGTCCACACGCAAAAAAAACAAATTGCCGGGCCTGCTGGCCCGATCGAAGTCCTGATCGATGCTCCGGCCGACCCGCCGGTCGGCACGGCGGTGCTTTCACACCCGCATCCCTTGTTCGGTGGCACCATGGACAACAAAGTGGTGCAGACCCTGGCACGGGCCTTTGTGCAATGTGGCTGGCAGGCGGTCCGTTTCAATTTCCGGGGGGTGGGCGCCAGCGGTGGTGTTCATGACGAGGGTCGGGGTGAGGTGGACGACTTGATGTCTGTGATCGAGCAACTGGCCCCGCAGGGGCCTCTGGCTTTGGCCGGGTTTTCGTTTGGCGCGTTTGTAACCAGCCACGCAGTGGCACGGCTGGCGGGCAACCGCGACCTGCGCAAGGTGGTCCTGGTGGGCACAGCTGCCTCACGCTTCGAGGTGGCACCCGTGCCTGCTGAATTGCACGATGTCACCTTGGCCATTCACGGGGAGGCCGACGACACGGTGCCGCTGGCCGCAGTCATGGATTGGGCCCGTCCTCAGAGCCTGCCTGTGCTGGTCATTCCCGGTGGCGGCCACTTCTTTCACGGACAATTGCCGCTGTTGAAAAATCTCATCGTGCGCCATCTGCGCGCCTGATTGCCTGGAAATTCTCATGTCATTGAACAAAACCTGGTGTGTTGTGTGGGCCTGTCTGGCCTGGTGGTTGATGCCCTTGGCGAGCCACGCGCAAGCGCCTCAGCCGCCGGAGGTGGCGGCACGGGCTTATTTGCTGGTGGATGTGTCTGCCCAGCAGGTGTTGGCGGAGAGTCAGGCCGATACACCAGTGGAGCCGGCCTCGCTGACCAAATTGATGACGGCCTATGTGGTGTTTGATGCCTTGCGCAGCAAGAAGATCACACTGCAGCAGACCTTTCCTGTCAGCCCGCGCGCCTGGAAGATGCCGGGCTCGCGCATGTTCATCGATCCCAAGATGCAGGTGCCTGTGGAAGACCTCATCAAGGGGATGATCGTTCAGTCCGGCAACGACGCCACGGTGGCACTGGCCGAAGGTCTGGCCGGCAGCGTTGAGCGTTTTGTGCAACTGATGAACGATCAGGCCAAGATTTTGGGCTTGACGGCGACCGCTTATAAAAATCCGGAGGGCCTGACCGAGCCCGGCCACACAACCACGGCGCGAGATCTGGCGACGCTGGCGCAACGTCTGTTGCGTGATTTTCCGGACTATGTGAGCTACTACGCCCTGAAGAAATACCGATACCCCGGCACCCCCGCTGCCAATGACACCAACCGCAATCTTTTGTTGTTCCGCGATCCGTCGGTCGATGGCCTGAAAACCGGTCACACCCAGGCTGCGGGCTATTGTCTGGTGGCCACGGCGCAACGTGATGTGGCGGGTTTGAAGGGGCGACGCCTGCTGTCGATTGTCCTGGGCGCAGCCAGCGAAAATGCGCGCGCCGTGGAGTCTCAGAAGTTGCTGAACTGGGGTTACACCGCCTTTGATGCGGTCAAATTGTTTGACGGCGGGCAAGCCGTGGTGACGCCCACGGTCTGGAAGGGGCGCAGTGCCACGGCTTCTCTGGGCCGGGTTCAGCCAATTGTGGTGGCGGTGCCGGCGGGCCAGGCGGCGCGTATCAAAACCGAGGTGGCGCGCCCGGATCCGTTGGTGGCACCCCTGAAACAAGGCCAGGAGGTCGGCTCCCTGAAGGTGTCCCTGGGTGACCAGCCCATGCTCAGCATCCCCCTCGTCAGCTTGACCGCGGTGGACGAGTCGGGTGTTCTGGGTCGGGCCTGGGATGCCATTCGTCTGTGGATCAAGTGATTTGCCGGGGCTGTGCGAGAAAAACCCAAGGTTTCAACCGCAAGCTATTGATGCATCAACGAAAACTGTTACACTAGAAGGCTTTTCGGAATTTCCGAGAAGGATTTCACGTTTTCGTTATTCACGTTAATTCACGTTTAGGGACGTTTTTTAAATGCCAACCATCAATCAATTGGTGCGTCAGGGG